>Ga0123352_10018278_pt1 | contig 11179 bp, 3 predicted proteins | sample TergutLab28metaG_FD_89700 | JGI IMG/M metagenome (GOLD analysis project Ga0123352, IMG submission 89700) | Labiotermes labralis P1 segment gut microbial communities from Petit-Saut dam, French Guiana - Lab288 P1 | ecosystem: Host-associated > Arthropoda: Insects > Digestive system > Gut ... | reverse complement strand
GGCCTGTCTCCTTCCCTAGGGAAATTTTTATATTACTCTGGTCTGGTGTGTTTGGTGACAGTTCAGTACATTATTTGGATAAAAAATCATTACTTTGAGTGGCTACTTCCCCTCACATTGTTTCCACGAAACAAGGAGCAATCCTGAATGTAATGAAAATACCTAGTGGAGCATCATGCCTTTTGAAATATGTGAAAACAGCACATTGTTAGGTTGGTTTACGAGTCTGGGTTGGATCATAGTCAGGCTCCGACAGCGACCACAACCTCGTTTACCGGATGGAACAGTAAATCCATTAGTGTATTAAATTATTTCGGATGTAAATTAAAAGAGATCTTCTGGTGAAATAAGTGAAACTTCTTTAAATATTAAAGCATGGGAAGTAGTGATCGACGTAATCATAGCGACTGAAATATTGTAAGAACTCCATTAGACATTGTCGTCATTGAGAAGTTACCGAAGCTAGTCAAGTATTTTCCAGCATTTTATGGAACCCAAAGTCTCATTAGCCAGTTTACAACAGCTCACCGGTTCAGATAAGTGTAAACTGAAGTAGTGTATATTCCGGGAGCCTTATGCTCGAAGAAAGAGCCCACGGCTCCTATTTGATAGGAAGCTCGGGAAGTTCCAGAGCTGATGTGGAAGCGGAAGTTAGAGAGAATAATACTGTTCCAGTCGACAAGCTGCTTCTTTTCATAAAGTATGGTCAAATTATGAAGTTGAGCTGACAACTCGCTTTCGCCTAACATCGATATTAAGAATGAAATTAGTTTCATTTTACCACAGTACAAATGCTTTTTAACTGCAGAAAAAATTGAGTTTTATGTAAAACTGCGTTCAAGTGTTTTTACCAACACGTGGGAAAACAGAATTGTGATTTAATGGAATAACGTGACTGTCAAAGAGTCTTTCACCTCGAAGTATTTGTCGGAAGTTGATGAAATATAACATAAGGTAAAGCAGTCCCATTACAGGCCTGGACAGGCCCAGAGGTTTCCAGGAAGTTAAGGCTCTCAGATTTAGTAACAACAGCACAGGATGGTGGTAGGTTGTCAGCCTTACGCACCGGCCGCCTTTACCCCCAGGAAATATTCCTGGTACTCATTTCAGTTAGAGGCCATAGTGCGATCGGAAGAATTTTTGTCAATGAAAAATCCAACGACACTACCTGTGATCGAACCAGCGAACTTCCGATTTGTAGCACAGCACCTTAACCACTGTGCTAACGCGGTACCCGAAATATAACATAAAGGATATTGTATTCTGACTAAATTTGGTTTTGAAATATAAGGTTCAGCTGCAGCTCATCCCTCACTTAAGATTTGAAAGATTTCTGAAAAATCGTTCTAGTGTATGAAGTAGAAAAGTCTGTAAAAACAGTCGCTGTGTAACTGTAACAGATGCGTAACTGTAACAGATGTGTGACTGTAACAGATGTGTAAATTCCTATAGGGAGAAAATGAATGGAAGCAAATTTAAACATTTGGAAGACCGATGGACCCAAAAGTGCAAATAACTCTGCTCCTCATATTTTTGTGTCCTGGATTATGACCCCTTAAACCTACCGTACTACAACGCGGAAGACATTCAGCGCCGTCAAAATGAACTCACAAATTTGCTCATACTTAACTGATGTTATAATGGCGCAGAACTTTTTGGCACGCCTTGTACAGAGAAGGCGAGAGTAAAATTGCACGTAGTATGATTTAGTAAAGTCTATGAACCAGACCACGTAATGATAATAAACTAGGGTCAAAGAGAACAGAGAAAGAACATACAAAGGGACGGAAAGTGCAAAATCGTGCAATAACTATAGTGGATCGCGAAAGCGTTATTCTGCTTCCATTGCCATTACAGTAAACTTCCTTCTGATTTAACACTTTACTGTGTTCGCAAGTATTAATGCGAGGGTCCTAGAGATCACGCCGTGAGTGGCGAATAAGCTCGATAATAAATTTGCTGTTAACTCTCCATGGCTACGTAAAATGATTCGCTTTGGTCAGTACCTGAGGAATAAAACACCAGAAAAAAAACAATATCCGTAAATGCTATCAAAACACCAGCGCAGGTATTATTGCAATGGGTAAGAAATAAAACACAACAGGAAAACGACGGATGGATGTATATGTAAACCACGAGTAAATTCACGAAACAAAGTCCCTGAAGTTGAGTTTAAGTCAGCTTGTCAAGACACTGTCCGTTTTTGTACTACCGGGTCATTCTCAGATTGACTCTTATGATCCACGGAATTTATGTACACACATTTTGTGTTTGTGTGCGTGTGTGTGTGTTTGTGTGTGGGTGTGGGTGTGTGTGAGACTTAGAAGAAAACTACAAGAGATTTAATCAAAATAAGATGTGGCTTACATTCCAGAACAGTAAAAAATAAAACACACATAAAAACAAAATTTTGGAGAACGAAAAAATGCTTCTATAAAATATGAATTAATTTTAAAAATAAATGTCGTGTTTGAGTTAGAGGATAAACAAACTAGTTGTCAGCTGTATTTTAGCCTGACGTTGCCTGTCTCTGACGTAATATGAATTATTTAATTTAATAAATAAATTGCTTAAACATGTAAAACAATGACATAGGAAAAACAAATAAATTTCTTATACTTTTAAACTTTCCGGAATTTTTTTATAACTCCAATTTTTCTTACAGAACTTCCCAAACATAATCTTGAATGAATAAAAATATTATTTGAGAGGATAAATAATTTTAAATTGAAAGACAAAAACAGAATATATTATTACATTAATTATATTACCAATGGAAATTGACTAATTAGTACTAAATAAATTCAAGATTTAGTAACTCACTGAATAAACAATAACGACGAAAGACCCTCACAAAAGAAAATAAATTTACTTCACGAAAGAAGGAGTAAATGGTCTAAAACTAAAAGTAACAGACAGGCATATGCGTTCAAAATAGCAAGAGGATTAAGTGCGAGATCCGCAAATCCAGTCGCATACACTATCTGCAGTGAGGTCGTCATGAAGAGTACGAGCAGGAACATCCTGTGTCTTGTTCCCGGTTTTTGACACAACGTGTATTGTACAGTCTGTGTAGCCACGAGATCTCATCACCCCAATAAAATATGAAATGAGTCGCTCTCATCACGACCCCACACCCTTGCATTACAGATGCAATAAGGCTCCCCAAACCCACCCCCTCCCCCCACCAACACCCCAGCAAAGCGAGATCAAAGTGCTGAGTAATATTCGGTGAAGGTCCGGAATGAAACAGCTGCAGCTGATAGCAACAGTAGCTCCCCGTTCACCCTCTGCCAGATCATTCATATTATAACACACACCTACATCAGCGCACATTAGTGTGGGATGTAATTTCATCACTGAAGGCTGTTCACAGTAAAGTAAATTTCTGAATAGACCACACTGGAACCTCTTTCTACATGCTTAGTTCTCAATTTTATGTGAGGAAAAGCGGTTATAATTTGAGAGGGAAAGTAGAACACACACACGTTCGTTATTGTACAAATCCTCTAAACTCTACACAGCCTTTCATTTTCATACTAATGGGAGACCTATGTAGGGCCCCTGGCTTTGGGTGCTTTGAGAGTGACATGCCTTTAATTTCAACTGAAATGAATACAAAAATCCTGACATTTGTATTCTGTCCTTAATTAGGCACAGGTAATCCTTTCTGTAAACCTCCCAGTTATTTCACCACTAAAAGTAACACGTTGAGTAATATACGCAATATGTAATATTCCTGGCAATTCCCCTCTATTTTATTTAACTATTTCGAAAACCGCAAGGCATGAGGAAGTGCAGTACTCATAAACTACTGTCTGAAAATTTGTTTTATGTACAACGTTGCCAATATTTTGCCCTTCGGTTAATACCAAGATCGCTCATAATAAATTATAGGTCTTCATGTAGGATGGCAAACACTGTTGTCAAATGTCAATTGCAACCGGAAATTGCCTAGGGACTTTAGTAACACCCATCATAAAATTTCATAGTCTAACTATTAGTTACACGTGCTAGACTGTGTAATATATTTCGACGAACTTCTTCCTCTCATTCGAAAGTTTCATTAAATGTTTTCTAGTTTTATCAGTTTCAACAGGACAGTCTAAATTGAGGCTTGGCACTGCTTGAATTAAATCTGGCAATTTTAGATTTTAAAAAAAAATGGAAGATCATGCATAGCTTCAAATGTTATGAGAAGGGTCCCGCTGATGATTTTATAGACTATTAACCAATAAAAAATATTTTCTGAAATGCATATCTGTAATAATGCCGGAGGGCTTGATGTAAGTGAAATACTGGAATAGCTGTGATGACAAGCATTTGGCCCACATCAAAATATATTCTAACCATCACTGCTAATGTTTTCTTCTATTGTTGTCTATTTCTGTTAAGTGGATGATTTGTGAGGTCAGTAAACACGAGTTCTTGCTCTCGATTGTTACACTTGTGTGCGAAATTTAATTATATTTATGTCCTGAAGAATTAGTAGCACTGATCCTCTCATCGTGAGTGCTTCACTCTTATTTGCTTCCGATACATTATTCATGTAAAATTACGTATAGCCTAGATAGGTTTCTTGCATAAAAGACACACTTGCAGTACATGAGTCAATATGTCATAAATTGCTGTTAATATTCAAGACGGTATCACAGTGTAAAATTTTCGCTTATTTCTTCGCATTCCATGCAACATGAAATTTGATTAGCTTGTTCACAAGTGTTCACATCTGGTCTTTATACAAACCCAGATGAATGCAGTCCACAAATTTCAATCATTTTCTTTCATATCATTTTAAATATTATCCTCACTCTACCCCTTTGTCTTACAAATAATCTCTTTCAACATGCTATAAATACAAGGAAGGAAACTGATTTATCTTCCGTCACTTAACGGGTCTGTAACACTGCAGTAGTTGTTCGGAAGTTGTAAGAACGTGATCGTAAAAAAAAATGTGTACCTAAAAATGCTCTTTGCCTCAGTTGTTGCACTGGCTTGAAGGGACCGAGAAACTCATGAGTAAGTTACGACAGTCGGTGTCCCGGTCAAGTGAAACTCATAATTAATTTAGGACAGCGGCCCTCTGGCCAAATTTTGAAACGGACATCTCCTCAACGAGAAGAGTAATATTTCCTCTTGTTACTGTTACGGAGTATGGGCCGGGCAGCTCAGTCGGTATAGCGACTGACTACGGGCTTGACGGTCCGGGATCGAATCGCGGTGGGGACGAGATTTTCCGCCCGTCGTTATGCAGGCTTCAGCCTGCGTAAGGATATCACACCACCCCAGCCTAACCACAACGTAACACCAACACACACCGAACCAGAGCAATACAACCCATGAAATAACTCAACAAATTAGTCGCAAGCTCCTGAGGATGGATGTACTAACATTCGAAACATGTTGAGAATTAAATAATGAAATAAAGCAAGTGACATCAAGTTGGTCTATCTTTATTCAACTATCGGTAACCCTGGACATCAGGCGAGGTAAGTAGTAAAATATCCCTTATTATACAGATTGCTAAACTTGCATCGACCACCTGACAGAGTATGTCAATCAATTTTTCCCTGAGACAAAATAAGTGAAGATTTGTGTTGACTTTCTCTAGTGCCTACGTAAGTGTAGACAATCTGCGCCGCTAACCTCACCAGTTTTCGTGGCATGCTGACTCAGTGCAGGTTACCTTAATTAGGGTAATTGCGGAAGATATGCCACATTTTTATCAAATTTCGATGTAAGTCTTTAAGAGAATTATTAAAACAGCTGAAAATTCTAAGATGCTATATTTAGGTTTTCTACTTTACTAAGCTACATGCAAAATACTCGTATCTGCAGAAATAAAAGTCACTGAGGTAGACAGCGACGAATAAAGTTGTCTTTGCGGTATCTCTCCCGGACAAGCCAGTACGGACTCCGCTATTTTTCAAGGATAAATGATGCTAAGTAGGGAGAGTTGTCGCTCTTGAAAAAAGATCCTGTGAATTCAAGAAGCTAAGTAAATGAAAAGCGTTGAACTTTATTCAAAATAAGCAATATCAACACTAGAATAAAAAAAATATCACAAATACACACTTTTTGAAAGAAATGAACTGAAAAGTCCAAGTTGCAATGAGCGTAATTTTCTAGATCTTCTTCTGCAATTGGCTTTTTTTTTCCCTCTTCATTAACGTTCTAATGTAGTTGACACATTCGTGTTAGTATGGAGAAGGGGTTCCTTCCAGCCAGTTTCTGCAGCTCACATATTTCATCCACTCATCTTCTTTAGTTGTTTGCACGTAGATTTCTCAGCGATAATCAACATTTCTTTTCAGAATCTTTAGATGTCTCTTGATTATGAATGAATATCTGTTTTTATTGACTTCTTCCTCTGCACTTTCTGCGTTTGTACTCGTGAAGTATTAGGACTGTTTACAATTTCTATGTCCCTGCTCTTTGACTTTATTTCTTTCACTTTTCTTCGATATTATTAGCTTCGTCAGTGATGAAGTGCTTTGCTATTTTTCAGTTGAGCATTTTCTAGGTATTTTCGGTAGTAGACTGATTTCTGCAAAAGTCTGGAGCAGTAATTTCTTCAGCAGAAGAGTCAGAAGGAAGTATAGTACTCTTAGTAATTAAAGAAGGTTCTGCCGAGAAAAGGTAACACATTTTGAGGGTTGGTTACTGATATCGATAAATCAGTCCCATTATAGGCTCTAGGTGCCCAGAGGGTTCCAGGAAGTTAAGGTTCCCAGATTACGTGACAATGGCCCAGAATGTTGGTAAGGTTGTCAGCCTTAGGCACCGGCCGTATTTACTCTAAGGAAATACTCCTGGTACTCATTTCTGTTAGAGGCTGAAATGAACCTTGGGCCATAGTGCTATCGGAAGGGTTATGTCAATGAAAAATTCCAATGACACCATCTGGAATCGAACCAAAGACCTTCCGATTTGTAGCGCAGCACCACGGTGCTACCGCGGTCCCCGGTTACTGATATAGAGGTTAAACAAACCACAGCCATATTTGGAGGTACCGTTTCCATAGCAGTTATAGTTTCGCTGGTATCATAAATAAAGAATAAAAATACACGTGCTTTGTTGCGGTTAATAGGATAAATAACGGTTGACTCAAAAGTACGTACACCTACAGCCACGGAAGCAACTTTTTTTCAAACAAACCCATGGGGCGCCCATTGCGATATCAAGTGATGTTACAAGCTGCGGGTTTGTTTTTGAAATAGCTCTTGAAAGGCCCCCCCCCCCCAAAAAAAAACACTTACACAAATGTTGTAAAGTATGAATATGTTCACCCGGTACAAGAATTATAGTAACCTTATATTCAACAGCAGTCTGTAGCAGTGAAGGGCGCTGCAATAAGCTCTGTGGCCATCTAAAAGTATAATGACCTTCTCTGAAGCTCTGTGTTTGAGAAAAAGCTCTGTGAACTAATTGATGAATAAGTCTGTGCTCCTAAACACGATTTCTGGTTAACGTACACATCTGACACTTGGGGTAAACAATCACATATATCGTGTTCCTTGTTGACGTTCTGGTGTATCAGAAGAGGGGCAGAAATTGACTTGCAGCCCAACAGCGTGCTATCACTGTAATATTTAACTCTTTTCTCCCGGGTGTTAAAACTTGAAAATTTTTAGAACTCTTTCCTGGTTTTACAGAGTCAGATGTTATTTTTTTTTTTTAAGCTTTCAACAATGTTGAAAATGTTTCCAGTTGTGTCAGAAAGGTTATTTTTGGTGGCTACTTTCTCCATCATGTTAAAAAATGTTTCGACTGTGTTCAGTTTTATTCTATGAAATAAGCTAAAGAAAGACTTCGAATAGTCATATCCTGCAGATTCAATTTAATCACCGAAATTGTTTAAAATTTTATTTTCTCTAGTAAGCCTATATGCAGTGGTACGAACAACCTGCTGTATTGGGGTAAAACTTACTTCTCTGAGTGTCAAAATAAGAGCGACGATTTTTATGGTCTTATTATTATTTTTAGACACGACGATTCCGTCTAGTTGGAAGACATTGCAATATAAAAATAATTTTTAGTACTCTGAAATATATGTGTATTTTTTTTAAATGATTTGGAATTATTTAAGTGCAGCATCTCTCCCCTTCTTTTTGCGGCGTCTCTCCCATCTTCAGGAAAAGATGCCGCAACCACTCTCCCCACTTGTCGAAAGGATGGAAGGAAATGTCTGCTGCGCGGTGTAAAGGCAAGATCAACAAATCTATAAAACTGTAATATATCTTGATTGTATAGTTACTTCGATTGGAACTAATAACGATATATTTCGTAAGCGCTAAAAGACAGTTCGAGCTTAAAATTAATAAATTCTTCCCATGAAATCAACTATCATTCTTGCAAAACAGATATTCACCACGTTCACTCACAACACGTCTCTAGACTAACTGAACAAACACATCTGCTGTGATCTCCAGAAGATTGCCAGAACTCACCAAACTAAAAATGCTGCGTCTGTCACGCCACGACAACATTCTCGTAATTAATATATATTTTATTGGTTATACGTTTACTAAACAGATGTTTCTTTTAAGATTTTTTTTTTACAAAATAAGGAAAAGAACCTACACTTCCCGCCTGTGTGTAACCTAGTATCAACGTATGTATATTTGGATAGATTTTAAAAAATTAGACATCTAAAATATGTACGAAAATTTGTAGGCTTAATTTCAATCGGATGTTTAGTTACTCCCGCCAACTAAACGCCTGCTTTACTAAACAAGACGTTTTCAGACACAAAGCGTATTACATATTTTTACCACTCTATGTCTTTCATTATTATGCTCTAATACATAAAATTTGCTCGTTTAATGTAATAATAGTTTTCTGTTTTGTTGAACTGCAAGTTTTCATGAACTAAATAGGCCGTCGTTGGGAATTCATGGATTATACTCTTTCCAAAGTTGTTTAATTAAACACAGGAATTAAAATTCTTATTTATTTTACAAACATTCTTAGACGCGTTTCAAATTCTGCGGATTATTTAGGTCTTAACCCTTTAAACACCGAATTAAATCCCATCTGCCATTTGCTGGCATTAATAGGAACTCACCATATTCTCCACGTTAGTAGGATAAGGGTTAAGCAAATACTGACTGAGTAAGTCCATAAAACATTATAACTGTTATATGTGATTTAATTGCTTTTATTTTATGCCAAAATTACGCATTTGGCAGTTGGGGTACATTTGCTAAAATCAGTAACGTGATTTAGGTTGGAAAGGAAATTGTAAGGATTCTGCATACCAGCTTACAGGGGACAGAGAGAAACAGTTTAGGTCGGGAATAGTAATGTAGCTTGTTCGCCGTTTGTCAGTGTCAAACTTAATGATTTAGGGATCTTTTTGGAACAGACGAAATTTTATACTTTGACAGCTTTTAGACATATTAAATCTTTGGGTGCCGATACTATCTCAGTCACACTTGCACATTAAGAAAAACCAGTATGACTCGTATAGGTGTTCATACCAGTTATAACATGGAAAAACGTTAAGTAATTAGCACCCAACGGCTATAATATATTCAAAATTTCAACTCTTGGGCCTGTTATGGAGTAGTGAAATTTAACAGTTAGACAGTTGTGAACAATAAAAAAAATTTTAGGGGGGGGGGGAATGAAGTTACGATGCGAGTTCGCAGACATCATGCAATTGAAGTTTTCTGTTTTGTAGATGAGTGGTGTTAAGTCATGCTAGTCCGATAAATATTTACACAATTTAAAACCTGTGTTTAGGGCAGTGAAGTTAAGTGTGGTTGTTAAAAGGGGAACGTATCCCGCTATTTGCAATAATTACATATTAATCGAGAATTAATGGCGAATTGGTCCCATTGCAGACAAGATATTTATAAGGTTTCAACGACGCATCCAGACATACACAAAAATATCTGTTTTATCAGAATCAGTGTAGAAAAGCTAATAGTTGTGCAAGTTGTCAACAAATTTCCCGTATTTTGTGAAAACCACAAGAGGTCGCCACGGGTTCCTGTCTAACTAAGTCCATAGAGAAGACTAATTCTTATGGAGCAAATGTTTTCTCAGACAGTCGAGAAATTCTCCGAATTTTATGAAACTTGGAAGTTGTTTACAATAGCCCGTAAATTACTGCTAGCCTGAGCCAGATCAATCCAGTTCAATCCCCGATACTACTTCTTTAAGATCACTTAAATATTACCTTTCCATCTCCGCCTAGGACTTTAAAGGTTTCTCTTCCTTCAGATTTCCTAACCAAAATTGTAAAAATTTCTTTCCAGCTACCTACATGCCTTATGCCCCGCCCATCTCATCCTTTCTTACAATAAAAAAACTAGATGCACTAATTTCTCCATTTAATTTTTGGAATGAAACTCTACATGTTTCGGATAGTTCCTCTTTCCATCATCAGGAGTTCCTCATTTTACACACAATAATGATATATGTCATACAGGTTTGCTGACATCTTGCGAGCAGGATCAGGGCGGAACTGCAGAACCATCCTGATCCTGCTCGCAAACTGTCAGCAAACCTGTATGTTCCGTCCTGATCCTGCTCGCAAGCTGTCAGCAAACCTGTGTGTTCCGTCCTGAACCTGCTCGCAAGATGTCAGCAAACCTATATGACACATACTATTGCTGTGTGTACATTGAGGAACTTCTGATGATGGACAAAGGAACTGTCCGAAACATGTAGAGTTTTATTCAAAAAATAAATTTGAGAAATTAATGCACCTAGCTAGATTTATTATAAGAATTTAACACGATGAACGGTCACCTGAACGTCAAATTCATCTCATCCTTCTTGATACGAACACCCGAATGATGGATGGTGAAGAAAGCGTGTCATGAAGCGCCACATTGTCTGGTCAGTGTGAATAAAAAATTATTGCGGATCTCTTACGTCCATTTTATTTCTTTAAGACACGTTTAATTAATTTTAGTATGTTCAAGTTTGGACATAAAAAGCGATTTATTTCTGTCAGGTTTTCGGTCCGCCATATTTTAACCGATAATTAAACTTCTAAAACTAAACTAAACTCCGTGGCCTTAGTCCGCACGCGAACTATACTGACAGAGCGGCCGCCGCCGGTCGGCGAAGTTAGTGCCAACTTTTGCGGATAGAGGGGTGCCACGTGGTCAGCGCAACGGGTCCCCACAGCCGTTAATCTCTGTTTTCTAGACCTGGAGCCGCT
>Ga0123352_10018276_pt1 | contig 11179 bp, 7 predicted proteins | sample TergutLab28metaG_FD_89700 | JGI IMG/M metagenome (GOLD analysis project Ga0123352, IMG submission 89700) | Labiotermes labralis P1 segment gut microbial communities from Petit-Saut dam, French Guiana - Lab288 P1 | ecosystem: Host-associated > Arthropoda: Insects > Digestive system > Gut ... | reverse complement strand
CACACACACACACATCACACACACACACACACACATCACACACACACACACACACCACACACACACACACCACACACACACACACAAACCACACACACACAAACCACACACACACACACCACACACACACACACACACACACCACACACGTGAAACGTTGTAAGTGAACGACTACAAACATGGCGTGGACACCTGGTTTTGAGGGTAAATAGATTTACGGTGGGCAGAATGTGATCTAGAGCGATACAGTCTTCATTGTCAACGATTAATAATAATAATAATAATAAGGGAACATGTATGTTAATAGACGTTGCAATCTCAGGAGACAGAAATGTGATTAAAAAAGAAGCCGAGAAGTTTCTAAGATATAGAGACCTTACAATAGAAATACAGCGCATGTGGGATGTAAAAACGAAGGTGATACCAGCAATAATGGGGGCGACTGGGACTATTTCAAAGTCATTCAGAAAATACGTAAGCAACATACCAGGAAAACATGAAGTCAAGGAACGCTACAGAAAACAGCCACACATACTTCGGAAAGGTAAAGGTAAAGCAGTACCATTACAGTCCTGGACAGGCCCGGAGGGTTCCAGAAAGTTAAGGTTCCCAGATTTCGTGACAACGGCACAGGATGGTGGTAAACTTCGGAAAGTGCTAATGTAAAAATACAATAGATTCAACAGTGAAACAAACGATATAAGCACCATGAATAGTAACAACAGAATAGCTGCAACACTGTATTCTCTAGGGACATAGTTTGTCTCGGGAAATTGAGTATAAATACCCTGCATAAAGGAGATGATGATGATGTGATGATGATGATGATAATAATAATTCGTAAGAGTAGAAATCTGGTAGCAGGAACGCAGGCCCTGTTGTACTGCTCGAAACGTCGTGTCCCTCCCTCCCTGCAATGTGTCAGGGTCACTTCAGAGCCCATCGCCATGCCTGTTACCCTGTACACGGTCTGTGGCATTTGTAAGCCACGAGTGTCATTAGGGACTGGCCACCTATAGCAGTGACTGGTTAATGTCATGCCGCTTGCTAGTGGGATGGCGGTGAACGGAGCGTCACGGAACCGTGAGCGTGTTGATGGTGGCCTGCATCAGGTTGAACGTTCTGATGTGCTGAATGTGGAGGCTGGAAATGCTGGGCCCTTTCTTGTGAAACTGTGCTTAACCCTTAGCCCGCTAACGTGGAAAATATGGTGAGCTCCTAGTAATGCAAGATGGCGTTTAAAGGGTTAAAGAATATATACGAAGTGTATTGTACGATTGGCGAAAGGACAAATCGCTGCAGCGCCCTTTGTCTCTGAAACACATTTGTCTGGCCGTCGTATTTACAAGCAGCGAGCAACCTTCAGTGATACTGCATTGCACTGCCCTTAATTTTGCTGTCCGCTGAAGCTTAATGCTCACCTGTGGCCAGTTACCACAGCAGTACATTAGAACTGTTGGACAGGGCGTCTTCTCCCGGAATGCCTAACTGTGCACCGAGTGAGACTTAGTCGTGGATTGCGTGATTTCAGACTTCTGTCGTGGTGTGAATGAAACCTTCGCTCTTCTCCGATGTTACGCGGCACGCATGGGTAGTTACTTATCGACGTTTCGGGACACTATCGGTCCCATCTTTCAAGCGTCAATCAGTCACTCTTCTTGGACTGCTTTAAAACGGTCACTGTTCCGTTATACGCACGCTGTCTGTCTTGTTGATTTCTGTTTGGTTCCAGAAGCGGACTGATGTGTTGTGGTATTGTGTGGATCAGCTTCGGACATACATACATACATACACACACACACACACACATACATACACACACACATACATACATACATACATACATACATACACACACATACATGTATACATACATACACATACACACACATATATACATACATACATACACACACACACACATACATACATACATACATACACACATACATACATACATACATACATACATACATACATACCCACACATACATACATACACACACACATACATACATACATACACACACATACATACATACATACATACACACACACATACATACATACATACATACATACACACACATACATACATACATACACACACACACATACATACACACACACACACACACATACATACATACATACATACACACACATACATACATACATTCCATAGATCCCTGAGGCTGTCACCAGACAATAGGATGTGGAACATGTCAAAAGCATACAAAAGCAATTAAGACAAAATTACAGTGTAAGAATTTACACAGTAACATAAGTCAGCAATACATATCGTCTGTGCATGCAAATATTGATCCACAAGAGTAAAAGGAGTGTGCGTGTAAAAATTGTTAGGGCTACTTTAAACTGTGGCTTTTCATTCCTAAGGCATGTAGTGCTTTGTGGTAGGTTGTTAAGAATTCTGATCACGGAGTAGGATGCGCCTTTTTTGAAAACAAGACAGGTTAGCAACAGTTCTATGTAGATAGTGTTTATTTCTTGTTTTTATATGATGTGGGGACCGCGGTGGCACAGTGGTTAAGGTGCTGTGCTACAGATCGGAAGGTCGCTTGTTCGTTCCCAGCCGGTGTCCTTGGAATTTTTCATTGACATAAAATCCGATCGCACTATGGTCCTCGAGTCGACTCACACCTTAACAGAAATGAATACCAGAAGCATTTCCTGGGGGTAAAGGCGGCCGGTGCGTAAGGCTGACAACCTTACCACCATCCTGTGCCGTCCTTAACTTCCTGGAACCCTCTGGGCCACTCCAGGCCTGTAACGGGAGTGCTTTAACCTCTTGGCGCCGGAATTATTTTTTTAATTTTAGCACACTCTGTATATAAAATGTGAATAATACAGGAACCAAATACGTTAGAATTGTGGAAAAAAAAACTGCATTTTGAAGGGAAAAAACGGAGCGTATACACCATGTTTAAAATATTCAGTACCTATATTTGTTGAATAAATATATAAAATGCAACTTTGGAGGTTAGCGGTGCGGTACGTCATCTATACGTACCGTAAAGGTTAACTTATTTATACTGCGTACTGACGAGTTAGTAAGAAATTTATCCTGATTTCCAATAAAAACTCATAAGTATATATATTTGCAGCTTTATCTTCGCTGTGTTACACGTGTTTAGCCATCCTGTATGCTTAACCGTTTTCCGTTTAAAGACTTAAAGACTGCAGATCTCCAGCACTAAACTATACAGTGCATGAGAATGCTGAATCTGTTGACGGATTGCTCAGCTAACCAGGTTATTTGCTTCCAAAACTGTGATGTATGGAACCAACAGTACACACATAACCCCAGCATCTCCCGAAATATAAACGTCATCCAACGAGCTGTCCTGCTGAATACCACACCTCTTATCTAGAGACCACTTATAATAAAGAATCCTAAACTTAGCGCAGTTTAAAGACAAAAACCTAAGCTGCCTCCCACACGATCTTCACCTGTCAACAGTTATCTGGATCACAGCGGGTGAAATGAAGAGTATGCTCGGAGAGAAAATACTTTCTCATCTGCTTCCCACGACATCTGTACACCCCGCCCCCTCCAACTCCAGTACCCTTCGGTATAAACCGACTGTTTATTAAAAAAGGGATCTGGTTTATGTAGAAACCGTTAAAAACACAATAACTATTCGTAATTCTGTTAGGTGTATCAATAAATGTCCAACAAGATGCAACTATACACAGTGCATTTTATCTGTAAACTGTTCTACATTTTTTTACGTTTTGCTGACCGTGCATCTCAGTATATTTATCTGAGCATTTAACCAACTTGATGCACAAAATTTGTTTCACAATAAGTTTTATTTCGTGCCTGTACATGTTTCGAGCACATGTGCTCATCATCAGGAGGTCAAAATTGTATTACACAGCCTCTGGTATCATCACATCTATAGGTGGCCGTCTCGTGCACATGTTCCGGGTGGTTTCTCCACCCATCATCAGGAGCACAAATAACTGTATCTACAGCATCTGGTGGGGACCGCGGTAGCACAGTGGTTAAGGTGCTGTGCTACAAATCGGAAGGTCGCTGATTCGACCCCAGCTAGTGTCAGTGGATTTTTCATTGACATAAAATCCCTTTGATCGCACTATGGCCATGGGGTCGTCTCAGCCTCTTAACAGAAATGAGTACCTTGGGGGTAAAGGCGGCCGGTGCGTAAGGCTGACAACCTACCACCATCCTGTGCCGTTGTCACGAAATCTGGGATCCTTAACTTCCTGGAACCCTCTGGGCCACTCCAGGCCTGTAATGGGATTGCTTTATCTTTTTTACAGCATCTGGTACTAGTCAACTGTTGCTGCTACCTGTCACTGTCGTGGAGGAGTTGAGACTACCAGATGCTGTAGATACAGTTATTTGTGCTGCAGATGATGGGTGGAGAAACCACCCGAAACATGTAGAACAGTTTACAGATAAAATAAACTGTGTATATTTGCATCTTGTTGGACATTTATTGACATAGAATTCCGATGCATGGTCCCATGAACATAAAATTCTGTTGTGTGTGTTACGTCAAGATGACCTCTTTGGACCGAAACATGTTACCAACTATGGGCCGGGATATCCTGGTCCGTAGTGAGTATACTAAGCAAAAAATTATTTGAAGAAGATATTTCACTACATATGTTAGGATATATCTGTGTTTAGCACATTTGTGCGGAATGCATTAGTGATGCGATGCCGATGTGCATGAATAAACGGCTCACAAGTTGCCGTAACTTCTTCGGCGTTCTCTCGCGGCTTTGCCAGGACAAGGTTTACAACACTTGCTCATTACAGGTGTCTCCGCGGGTAACACAGTTAAACACTGTTGTACGAAGCTGCATGTTGCGCGGGCCTGCAGGCATGCTATTTGTTCATTAACTGGGTGACGGTGCCCACGACTTTGTAACGTGCGAATTGTATTTCGTGGCCTTCAGAGAAGCTGTGCACATTACCGTGTTGTGATGCCCTACTGTGGCTGTAGTGACCTGTCACAGGCTGAGGGGCTTAGATTCTTTTGGCTACACAATGATCTTGGACTAAAATGTCTCGGCAGAACAGTTTGGTGCTGGTTGGAATGCTTCTGTTTGCAAGAATTATAAAACTTTTAGGCTTCGCGAGATTTAAGGTTTGCATAGCGGGTTTGTTCAGGTTGTGTCGCCGGGTTAGTGCCTCCCGCAGTTTCTATGTAACTTGATGTCTTCATATATATTCATCGGAAAAGCCGGAAAACACAGTCCATCTGCACAGCGTCACAGTCAAGAAAACCTGAGGGCTTTTCTGTTTTTACACGACTTGCCATTGTAGCTTTTTCCTTTTTGGTTTTCACCTCCCTCAGGACCACTTCAACAGTCACTTGTGTCGCTGTTCTTGTATAAAAGTCTCATCTTATTAAGCAGTGCTGAATAATTCACTTAAGCTAAACAATGTATTAAAGTGGCTACAAGGAATGCTACTTACCGAACTGCGTAACACCATCGGGTTCCCTGGACTGTCAATTTGCAAAGTAAACAGTTTATACGCGGAGTGCTGGTGCTGACCTCTGTATATGAGATACGAAAATTAAATTGGGCCGCCCTATTGAAGGGCGTGTGGAGTAATAAACGCCCTTTACGAAGTTTGATTCCGCCTTGCCATCAGACTCAACTTCGCACTGATTACGGACAGTTGAACAGTCATCGTCAGACTGTGCGCCGAGAAACAAACTTGTTTTGATCGTGGTTTTGTTCGTAGAAAGAGATCAGCTGAAGAGTAAGGTAAAGGTACAGTTCACCCTATAGCAGGCCACGAAGACCCAGAGGGGGAGTAGAGGTATAGCTCTACTCTTTCTTTAACCTCGGCGCGAAATGGGGGTGGATGATCAACGCCACGCCCCGGCCGCTTTACCCCGGCGAAGACCCAGTACCATCGTATAGGAGGCTGGGCGGGTCGTAGGGCCGGCCTGGACAGGTGTGGAATATCTCGCCCCTCACCGGGATTCGATCCCCGGACCGTCCAGCCCGTAGGGAGTCGCTATACTGACTGAGCTATCCCGGCCCACACACCTGAAGAGTATGGTGCGAAAATGGCCTAACTTCATGAAATATGCGGCGGGATGTGCGCACGGCGCATCTGCGCCTTTCATTATATTATGGACATCAAACAAAGACGGTCTTCAGTTTGGGAACTGAGGTGCAAACCGGAACTGCGTTCACAGGCACGCCCGCTGTTTGAAGATAGACGTTCGTATATCGAACGGAAAAAATATAGTTCCTGCACGCCCGCTGTTTGAAGAAAGACGTTCGTATGTCGAACGGGTAAAATATAGTTCCTGCATCACGGAAACCTCTGCGCCAACATTACAGAGTCGGACTGGTTAATGCCGTTTGGGGATGTAGCGCTGTTTAGCGTGAGCATTGTGCTGTCTGGGGAAGATACGGAGTTGTGGCTTATAGCTACAGTTGCATATTGCCTTGTATTTCTTTATGCTGCTGGCTGCAAATCAAACCCAACAAGATACACCGTTTATAGGGAGAACCCTCTAATTGTCTGTAGTTATTCCCCTACATGTTTCGGCCCTTGTCTTCCATTTTCAAAGGGCTTCAAGTGAATTACAAAGAGAAGCGTATTAAGATAGAACACAGCATATGTCAGCCGGGATAACGTAATCGACTGGACGGTCCGGAATCGAATCCCGTCCAGGCCGGTCATGGGGCCCACTCAGCCTTCTGCACGATTGGTAGACTGCGTTTGAAATGTGATGGCACAGTGCAGAAACCAGATTTCGTCTTTCGGCGAAACGGACGAGTCAATTTAAGTCGGCGGGGTCGTCAGTTCAGTCGACTACTGGCAGCCGAGGTGTGCGCATCAGCGGTAGTAATGCTGGATACACCATGTTCCGAGGTGGTGTGAAGAGTACCGGCTGCCCACGTCATTTGCCATTTTCCACTTCACTTCCCCTCCCGTGCGTCACTGTGTGCCATCACATTTCAACTGGAGCCTACCGGGCTTATTTCCCAGGTCGCGGCGTTGACTACCCACTCCCATCTAGCGCAGAGGTTGAGGAAAGAGTAGAGCTATATTTCTGTTCCCTGTCTGTGCCTTTGTTAAGACAGGCATTTTGATCAGTTATTGGCTGGTTTAGCCGCTCCGTGCGTTCAGCATACTTTGGTGAAATTGTGCATGCTGTTATTGTCTCATTTGTTTGACTGATTGTGTAAATATTTTACCTGTTACAAGACGCACGTGGAGAAACTGTCAGACGTCGACGCGTCTCTTTGGACTTTATAATAAATGTAGTTATGTCCATTTTGCGCCACACTATTCAGTTCTATTTATAAGTGTGGGCCGCGAAGGGGTGCGGGGTGGGGGCTTGTCATGCCGTTGAACGAGGCAGTGAGAGTAATTACCGGGGAATGATCGGATCAGCTGTTCCGTTGTGTTATGCTTACGTGTCTATATCCGTGCGATCGCATTCCTTTGTTTAGAGCCATGACCGACTCACAAGGCGAACGGTCTTATTTTTTGATCTCTGGCAGACGCGGCCAAGTCTCCGCGTAATTGGGTGGCCAAACATGCCCTGTGCCCCGCGTGTTCTGCATCACATTCATTGCAGTTCGGACAGTCGAACGCTGGGGTATTATTAAAGCCACAATATTACAGCACACCAGCTGCTGCCTGTTTCGGGCATGACTGATCCATCGTCAGGGAGCACGCAGTTGTACACAGTTGCTTTCTGCTTGTAGCTGCCGTAAACGTTTCACTGTGTAATATTTATGCACCGCATTGTGAGGAGCTGAATGATCTGTACTGCTCACCGTATATCGCTCGGGTGATAAAATCGAGAAGAATGAGATGGCCGGGGCATGTAGCACTTATGGGGGAGAGTAGAGGCGTGTACAGGGTTTTGGTGGGGAAACCTGAGGGAAAGAGACCATGTGGGAGACCCAGGCGTAGATGGGAGGATAATATTAAGATGGATATTCAGGAAGTAGGATGTGAGGGTATGGACTGGATTGATCTAGCTCAGGATAGGGACAGATGTCAAGCACTTGTGAATGCAGTGTTGAGTCTTCGGGTTCCGTAAAATGCGGGGAATTTCTTGACTAGCTGAAAACCGGTTAGCTTCTCATAAAGGACTCTACTGCATGGAGTGAGTAAGTAATTGTGTGGCTGACCTAGTTATAGACTGAACACAGTAATCGGAAGAGCTCGTGGTCTGGGTTCCAGAGTATTGTAGTGTCCACTGGGGACGGAAACATTGTAGCAGCTGGTGTGCTGCAATATTGTGACTATTGCCAGCTTAAGAATACATCACGTGTGACCTTCCTGAGCAAAACCATGGCCTCAGACCGAAAAATAAATAGAACATGCTGAAATTATTGCGTCTTCTAACAATTTATTTTAGGTATTTAGGAACTAACAATACTTACTGCATTTTCTAAGACACACAGAAATATCTCTGTCTTATTTCGCCACCAAATGCCGCTTGTTTCAGAATGTAGCCTTTTTGGTTTCATGTAATGTTCACGGTTTTTGTGAAACACGAGCAAAAAATTGAAATGGCCAGCGAAAAGAATGTCGTACGCGAAGGCGGGCCGTCGGCATTTAAATCCCGATGAGAAAAGTTTAATAAAATCGTGTGCGTTCGTTAATGCTGATTGTGACTGACACTTCAGTATGCCTGTGGCTGGTAATAGCAGAGGCCACTGTTTGCGTTCAGTCGTTACCGCTGCTTGCTAGTTCTTATTCTTATTCTCCTCCTGTATGGCGCAGTGTAGCAGTCTGCAACGTGGAGTGTTTATGACAGCGTATTCTGTTGCAGCTTGGGACACCATACGGACAGCAGCAGTTGGCTGGAGGTGTGTACAGCGACCAGCGGGGGACCTGGGCCCAAAGTCAGCAGAACCAGCAGCAGCAGGGCCCTCATACTCAGCAGAACCAACAACCCAGTCAGCAACATCCACCGAACCCCCAACAACCCCCAAGTCAACCACCGCCTCTACAGCACCCTCCACCCCAACCATCGCCCCAACATCAGCCCCAGCCATCGCCACAGCCCCAGCACCCGCCCCCGTCTCCGGGACAGCATCCGCCCCCGCAACAGTCGCCGCAACAGGCGCCACCCCCCACCCAGCTCTCGCACCAGCAGCAACAACAGCACCCTTCCCAGCCACACACCCAGGTAAGACGAACTGTGTGTAGTCACTGCCCTAATTACACAGCCTCAACTTACGCAGTTTCAGACTTACGCAGTTAAAGATAGTTAAAGGAAATTAAATCTTGGCATTGTTAAACCGCGCGCCGAATGTTCCCTTGCCGAAGTGAGAGTGCTTTGAGACGAAGGTGGCGGAAGAATACTGCTGGGCGATGACACAGGTGACGGGGCGATCACGCTGTGGAGATCGGGTTCCGTTGTTTTGGAGCTGGTACTTCAACTCGACTGTCGTGTGCACGTGCACGATAGGTGAACATATGCGCACTCAGTTCCGATTTTGGCAAAATGCGCCCTGCGCTGGACCTTTCGGACCGCGGAGGTGGGGGAGGGGGAGGGTGTACTGGTGTTGAGATTAAACGAACGCGATGCGACACAGTTCGTGAGTGCTTAAAGCAGGACTCGTGATGAATGTATTTGTTTCTTACGCATCGAAACATCGAGTCTGCAATCGTGCGCACTGCATAACGCTGTCACAAGCAGTGAGAATATAACAAGGTTAAGTTAAAGTAACGTTAAGTAACAACGAAGATTTTTCACCACGTGGTTAACAGTCTGTTGCCGTTTGTATTTGTCCTCTAGTGGCTACATGCGTTCCGGCGGGCGGGCGGACGGACGAAGAGATTTAATAGTCGCTGCGTAGAGATGCGCTTCTGCCTGAAAGGCTTACATTTTGCCAATATTTATTTGTCTGTTTGAACTGACAGTGATTATTGCTCTTAGGGACCCGGAAGCTTCTTGTTTGTAATGAATGCACATTGTGTTTTCTGTGAGCTGGGTAACCGTTTCCCTCAATATTATCACGAAAAGCTTTACGATCCATATGGTTAGATGCAGAAGGTGGACCTGAGGGAAATGGATTTTGAAGACGACAGTTGGAAAGAACTGGCTCTTGACTGTGCCGATTGGCTGAGTGTGGTATTAGCGGTTGGAGCGGGCGAAGTCCAGGGTTGGAGGCGCGCTGTGATGTTGGTAGGAAATGCGGAGTGCTGCTGATACCGTGACTGTTGAGCAATATCTGGCAACTGCATGGGGACAGATGGTCCGCGAAGACGTTTGTGAAATAGGGTTTTAGGTTTTGGAACTAGGCGCCAGGGTTTGACATGCTGACAGGAGTTTTCTTCGGCGGTACGTACAGTATTGACGGAAACCTCAGTCGCCAAGCTTTGAAGTGGTTGGTTTAAAAGAGTGGGGGCGAGATACCCTTTCTGGGGTTGTGGTACGCGGCGGGTGTCTTAACCTTTCGGCGCCGGAATTATTTTTTTAAATTTTAGCACACCTGTATATAAAATGTGAATAATACAGGAACCAAATACGTTAGAATTGTGAAACAAACTGCACTTTGAATAAAAAAAAACGGAGAGTTATATACCATGTTTAAAATATTCAGTACCTATATTTGTTGAATAAATATATAAAATGCAACTTTAGAGGTTAGCGGTACGGTACGTCAACTATAGTTGAAGTTAGGCGTCAAAAGGTTAATCTTACTGTCAGATTAAAAGGGGTGCTAAATTATGTCATATTTTTAGGCGCTTTTAACAACATTGCGGAAAGCGACTGTTAGTTTCGTCATGTCTGTCCGTCCGAATGGAAAAACTCGGCTACGTCGACGTTCATGTTTGGGTACTTTTCGAAAGTCTGTCAAGAAAATTAGAAGTTTTATTAAAATCGGACAAGGATAACTTGGTACTGCACGTGAAGACCAATCAGTATACGCTCTCTATCGTATCTCGCTCAGTTCTTCTTACAATGAGAATCTCGACACAGGTTTTTCTCGGTTTCCCTGTGTCTATAAGCAAATGCTCAGACGGTTCCCAACATTCCAAGTTGCCACTACATGCTTCTCATGTAGCCCGCCAGACTTATATGTAGTAGCAACCGATTTCATTTTTTGTTTGCATGTAAAATAACCACTGCCACCGGGTGACAACCCAATTGCAGTAAATAATAATAATAATTATTATTAT
>Ga0123352_10018267_pt1 | contig 11181 bp, 9 predicted proteins | sample TergutLab28metaG_FD_89700 | JGI IMG/M metagenome (GOLD analysis project Ga0123352, IMG submission 89700) | Labiotermes labralis P1 segment gut microbial communities from Petit-Saut dam, French Guiana - Lab288 P1 | ecosystem: Host-associated > Arthropoda: Insects > Digestive system > Gut ... | reverse complement strand
GGCGACGGCACAACAACCGCCGTTGTTTTAACACAAGCAATGGTAAGTGAAGGACTTAAAAACATCGCCGCAGGTGCAAACCCAATTATTTTGCGCCGTGGTATGCAACAGGCAACAGACGCGGCAGTGGCAGCCATCGAAGCAACCAGCGTTGTGGTAGATAGCCGCAACCAAATTGCAAAAGTCGCCGCAATTTCTGCTGGTGATGAAGAAGTCGGCGAAATGATTGCAAATGCAATGGAAGAAGTAACGTCAGATGGCGTTATTACTGTTGAAGAAAGCCGCACCATGAAAACAGAACTCGAACTTGTAAAAGGTATGCAGTTTGACCGTGGCTATATTTCCGCCTACATGGCAACAGACATGGAAAAAATGGTCGCAACATTAGATAACCCATATATCCTTATAACAGACAAAAAAATCTCTAACATACAAGACATTTTGCCGCTTTTGGAGCAAATTGTGCAAACAGGCAATAAACTTTTCATCATTGCCGACGATGTGGAAGGCGAAGCCCTTACCACCCTCGTGCTTAACAAATTGCGCGGCACTTTCATTTGCGTTGCAGTAAAAGCCCCAGGCTTTGGCGACCGCAAAAAGGCTATGCTTGAAGACATTGCTGTTTTAACAGGCGGACGTGTTATTACAGACGAGCTCGGTCTTGACCTTAAAGAAGCAACTGTTGACATGCTTGGACGTGCAAAAACCGTTAAGGTCGAAAAAGAAAACACAATTATTGTTGACGGCGAAGGCAATCAAGACGACATCAATGCAAGACTTGGGCAAATTAAATCACAAATCGAAGACACAACATCTGAATTTGACCGTGAAAAGTTGCAAGAACGCCTTGCAAAAATGAGCGGCGGCGTTGCAGTAATTAAAGTAGGCGCTCCAACCGAAACAGAGCTAAAAGAAAAGAAATTGCGCATGGAAGACGCTTTGGCAGCAACCCGTGCCGCTGTGGAAGACGGCATTGTGGCTGGCGGCGGCTCTTCATACATCCACGCCATCAAAAAAGTAAGCGAACTTTCAAACAAACTAACAGGCGACGAAAAAACAGGTGTCGCAATAGTTTTAAAAGCCCTCGAAGCACCTTTGCGCCAAATTGTTACTAATGCAGGACTGGAAGGCTCTGTTGTGGTAAATAAGGTTATGGAAGCCGCTGCAGGCATTGGCTTTAACGCCTTAACTGATGAATACGTAAACATGATAGATGCTGGCATTATAGACCCAACAAAAGTAACCCGTTCCGCACTTCAACACGCAAATTCCGTCGCAAGCACCTTGCTGACTACCGAAAGCGTCGTTGCTGACATTAAAGAACCAGAACCAATGATGCCACCAGGCGGCGGCATGGGGATGATGTAGTCTCGTATTTACACAAAACAATTCCAAACATCAACCAAATACAGAAAACCGCATCAAACCGATGCGGTTTTTGCATGTATACGAATAATCTCAGTCATAATGAAAAATTTTCATTTTTGAGTATATATTTTGGTATATCGCTATTGACAATCGCCAATTACTGGGATATACTAATAGTAACACAAATTTTGGAAGAAAAGGAGGGTTGACTTTTGCACAAAAGTGTGCATGATTTAAACGGCTGCCATTCGGCTGCCATTCGGCTGCCATTCGGCTGCCATTCGGCTGCCATTCGGCTGCCATTCGGCTGCCATTCGGCTGCCATTCGGCTACCTTCCTTGTCAAACTTGCTAATAAGCAAGTACAAAATTATTATTTAATTTACAGGAGGTAGTACAAATGTTTAGAATGAGAAATTTATTTGTAGGTGCTTTATTGTCATTAGTGATGGTATTTGGTTTTGCAATGACTGCGCAGGCTTGTGATGATTGTGGTAAACATCACCATGCCCATCACGAACACACTGAATATTGCGCTCCTGATTGCGGATATGGTCACGGTGCTTTCGAGTTCGGCTATATGGTAAATATTGATTGGACTAGCGGGTCGCCACAGATTTATCTTATCTGCCCTGATGGTATTATTACTTACGCAGACGAGGTAAGCATTAATGACGAACTGTATGATTTTATCCAAATGATAGTTGCAATAGTATCCACTCAATTGACTGAACTTTACAAAACCGATTTCTTATCCATAGCACCTCGTTGGAGCGATCCAAATTGTTGTGGCAGAACCATTCATAATGGACGTGTAAATAGAAGAATGATTTGGGCTGATTTTCACGATGCACCTCTTTTGGTATTTGGTCAAATAATCATTCATAGATGTTTCACTTGGACTGACGAAATTGAGCGGGAATACGTTTGGGCTTGTACGGGCAACTTTGCTGGATCCACCATATCACATGTCACATATTGCAGAAATGCTGTCGGCACATGTTAAGGAGGATATGCTATTATGACCAACATACGACGCATTAGTAAAGCACCCGTGATTTTGACGGTAGTAGCTTCTCTGTTTATTTTATCATTGTCGTTTGTTTTGCACGGCTCTGAGGTTGTCTTGTTGGAGGAAGACGAAAAAGTTGTCGGTAATCTTCCAAATAGCTTTCATAATGCTCATAACCACTATTATAGTGGCAGTGAGACTAATTTGATTAGGGCTATGTTGATTAATAGATTTGCCAATTCGAGTGAATTTTTTGAATGCACTGAGCAAGAAGCTACTTTTCTAATTGCACTTTTAGAAGAAATATTGTCAAGTGATGATTTCACCACACGCTCCCATGCACTCGACATTAAAATATACTCCATGCAACCAAGCAACTTGAGCAAAGACGCTGTTCTTGTTTCGGATATCGTAATTGCATCTTCACAACCTATTCTGAGAAACTGGTCAGGTTCGCCAGAAGAACGATTTGACTTGATCGGTTTAGCGTTCACTTACGAATTTAGTAAATATGTTGAAAACAAATATCACAGCGGAATCTTACATTTTTTTCAAGCAATTGGTGTCGAATCCGTCGTAAATCCCGATATTACACATCATTTGAGTGTTTACTTTGGTTGGATATATCCGTAAGGTCGATTAGCTTCATTAAATTAAAAACAGCCCGCCATCAGGATTTTCCTGCGGCGGGCTGTTTTTTGATTTTCCAACTATCTTCTTTCCACTAAAAATTTAATGGATGTTCTTGATTCTCCGCCAATTTCTATTTGGTCAAAGGCGGGGACACTTACAAGGTCAATGCCGTTTGGCGCAACATACCCACGGGCTATTGCGATTGATTTTACCGCTTGATTAACAGCGGCTGCGCCAACTGTTACTACTTCAACGGGCTTGCCGCCGCGTATAACAGCAGCAATAGCACCAGCTACAGATTTTGGTACAGAACTCGCTGAGACTTTTAGAGTTTCCATAATATCCTCCTTGGTATAAAGTTTGCTTGTTTTTTAATATAATATCATAATATTGTCGTTTTGTAAAGGGGAATTTATGAAACAACTTCCGCATCCAAAAAGTTTGACAGTTGGGCAAAAAGCGGCGGTAATTGCGCCGTCTTCGCCCGTAACTTCTAAACATTTAATACATTTTGCGATTTCGTATCTAAAAACAATAGGCATCGTCCCAGTGCTTGGGGAAAGCTGCAATATGAAAAATGGCTACCTATCGGGCAGTGACGACGCACGTGCAAAAGATGTAAATTGGGCTTTTTCGGACGAAAATATTTCTGCGGTTTTTTGTTTGCGTGGGGGCTATGGAGTGCAGCGTATTTTGGACAAAGTCAATTTTGAAGTCATGCGCAAAAATCCAAAGCCCCTTTTTGGATACAGCGACATTACAGCACTACACACCGCCATCAACCAAAATGCAGGCTTTATTACATACCACACCCCCATGCTTGGCACACAAAATTTTATGACAGCAAATGAATACACCCTGCGCTGTTTTCACCACTTTATTTTCAATCCATCTCCAAAGTCATACCAAAATCCCATTGAGCAACCGTGGAGATTTTTAAACAAAGGCATGGGGGTAGGACAGCTTTGCGGCGGAAATCTTTCCATAATCGCATCATCGCTTGGCACTCCCTTTGAAATAAATACGACAGGTAAAATTCTTTTTATTGAAGAAATTGGAGAAGAGCCGTATAAAATCGACCGCATGTTGAACCATCTGCGGCTGGCTGGCAAATTAGACGCATGTGCCGGCATGATTTTTGGTTCGTTTACAAACTGCGAGCCAAAGGAGTACGAACAAAGCCAAACCATCCCCGAAATTATAAATGATTTGGGGCTTGACATTCCTATTTTATATAACTTTGCTTGTGGGCACACCTTCCCCACAGCCAGCCTGCCAATGGGTGCAATGGCAAGGCTTGACTCCTTTGCAGGCACTTTTGAGGTGTTGCAATGAAAGCAATAGTAAAAATGCCCGTCGCTCCTTTATTTTCAGAGCCAAACAACAAAAGCGAAAGAACGGATGAAATCTTACATGGCTGGCAGGTTGAAATTTTAGCAGTCCACGGGGATTTTTTTGAGGTACTGACGGATTATGGCTACAAAGGTTTTGTGGGCGGAGATACTTTAACTCTTGATGCGCACCCAAATTATTTTCAAGAACTGCACAGCTTACAAGTCATAGCAACAAATTTTGCAGACATTGTTGCGGAAGCAAATGTACGCTCAAACGTAATTTGCACATTGCCTCGGGGAAGTTTTGTTTATACCCTTGAAGTTTTGACCGATTATACCGCTGTTTTGCTTGCGAACAAAGCCACGGCATATGTGCGGAATGAGGTGCTGCAAAAACCAGCAAAGCAAGATAACGAAAAGTTGCTTCGTAAAGAGTTGGTAAACACCGCAAAACTCTATCTTGGCACACAGTACCGCTGGGGCGGCAAAACGCCTCTGGGCATAGACTGCTCTGGGCTTACCTTCATGGCATACCGTCAAAGCGGCATATCCATTTGGCGTGATGCGGTTTTTAAGGAAGGCTTTGGCATTAAAAAAATCCCTTTGGAGCAAGCAAAAAAGGGAGACCTCATTTATTTCCCGGGACATATTGCAATGCTTGCGGATGACGAAAAAAACATAATCCACAGCTCTTTTGCAAAAAACGGTGTAGCCGTGGAAAGCCTGCTTGCAAACCCAAAACTTTCCCAAAATATTTTATATTGCGCAAGCCCAATTTTCGTGATATAATAATTGCATGAAAAAACAATGGTATAGGCAATGGCATATTTTACATATTGCGGCGGCGGTCATCCCTATGACTATTTTTGCTGTGTCGCTTATTTTGATGAGCATCCATCCCTTTGGCGACAGGCAAGTTTTGGTTGTAGATTTGTGGCATCAATACTTCCCATTTATTAGCGATTTATGGCATGGACTGCGTGAAGGCCGCTCTATGATGTGGTCGTGGACTGCAGGGGCAGGACATGACTATTTAGGGCATATCGGCTATTATTTAGCAAGTCCGTTTAATTTTTTGGCGGCATTATTCCCCCATGCTTGGCTGCGTGAGGTCTTGACCGTCTTTTTGATGTTTAAAATTGGACTGGCGGGCTTTTTCATGTCGCTTTATCTACGCTATATTTCTCCAAAACGCAGTATAATGATACCCGCCTTTGCCGCTGTTTATGCCCTTTGCGCCTTTGTTTTTGCGTATTATTGGAATTTTATGTGGATGGACACTTTTGCCATGTTGCCCTTGGTTGCCTTTGGTGTACACAAGCTCGTGGCGGAAGGCAAATACCGCCTTTTTGTTATATCCCTCGCATTATCCATCATTTTTAATTTCTATATAGGCTTTTTTATCTGTATTTTTGCTGCAATGTACTTTTTTGTGCTGGGGATAAAATACAAGTTAAATTTGCGTGAATTTTTGCGCCGCTTGCTGACCATTTCCATTTGCTCTATTGTCGCACTTGGACTTACAGCATTTTTATCCTTGCCTACCCTTGAAGTTTTGCAGCATACAGGGCGTGGCGATACCACTTTTCCTTCTTTTTCATTCTATCGTAGTTTTGTTGATGTGTTAGGCAATTTCGCTAGTTTTAGCCCCACCCGCGGCACCCCCGGAAGCGTTATGGAGCACGGTCCCGCAAATATCTATGCAGGTCTTTTGGTCATTTTGCTCTATCCTGTTTTCTTAATTTCAAAAATCCCCTTGCGTGAAAAAATTGCTTTTTCAGCAATGGCTGCTTTTATGCTTATAAGCACAAATATTAATGTGCTAAACTTTATTTGGCACGGCTTTTCATTTACACACGGGTTGCCTTTTCGCTATTCTTTCTTAATTTCATTTGTTATGATTATTATGGCATATAGGGCATTTTCGCTGGGTATTACCACAAAAATCACCAAATGGCATCTGCTTGCAATGGGCGGCGGTGCGGCGGTTTTTATAGCATTATCACATTTTGGCTCACATCCAAGTCATGCATTATTGGCCATAATTTTATCAACTTTATATATCTCAATTTTTGCATTAATGGCAGTGTTTAAAGACAAAGCAAAAGTCTTTACCACCGCAAAAATTGCATTGTGCGTTGTTGTTGTGGCAGAGCTTGCGACAGCGTCTTTTATGGGCATTACTCAGCAAAGCTACACAACAAGCCGCACGGACTATCCTTGGTCATATGAGGATGTGCAAAGCGTACTTGCCCACCGCCAAACGCCGGAACATGACTTCGTACGGACGGATTTTACACAAAGATGGTCTACGAACGACCCTGCATTATACGGAATTACAGGCATATCAATGTTTTCGTCTTTTGCAAACCAAAACACATTGAGATTTATGGGTGGTTTGGGGCTTATTAATTGGAGCGGCGGCAATAGCTACGCCTTTGCCGAAACTTCGCCGCTAACTGCTGCTTTTCTAAATATACGCTACCTTGTAGACCGCCTTAATACTCCCGCTGATGATGGTGTTTTTTGGCATAGGGTCGCAAATTACGGTTTTGTAAATTTGATGCAAAACAGCCGTCATTTGCCCCTTGGTTTTATGGTTAATCCCGCTATGGAGCATTATATAGGCGACATGCACAATCCTTTTAACTCTCAAAATGACCTGTTTAGGCGTGCAACAGGGCTTGACGGCGATTTATTCACTTTGTTGCCCGTAGTGCATGTTGGACACGAAAACCTCCACGTAACCAGCTGGGATGGCTTTGAATGGAATTTTAATATGGATGAAGGGCATACTAGTGGTATCTTTCGCTTCAACTACTCAATTCCGCACGATGCCGAGGTTTATGCCTATATCCGCATTACAAATACAAATGACATCCATCTAACAATAGGCTATGACGAACGCCATTTGCGCAACATACCTTCTCGTTACAGCGACACCCATATGTTTAGGGTGGGTAGCTTTGTCCAAGGTGATATGATAACCTTCCGCTCGGACACAACCCAAACGTGGGGCAATGCAAGCACTTTTGTGGGCGTTTTAAACCGAGAACTTTTTGAGGAGGGCTTTGCCATCCTCGCCAGCCAGCCATGGCAGCTAACCAGCTTTGCAGACACCCGCATCAAAGGTAGCATCACCGTTTTGCAAGACGGCATATTGTACACTTCCATCCCATACAACGGCTTTTGGCGTGCATTCGTAAACGGCGAAAGGGTTGAAGTTTTTGCAATAGACGGCGCAATGTCTGCCATTTGGCTTGAAGAAGGGGAACATTTTGTCGAATTCAGATACCACAACACCGCCTTTATCGCGGGTGTAACAATCAGCCTTGTTAGTCTAATGATATTTTTAGCACCAATAGTTATCGAATTTTTACATAAAAAAGGAGTGATACCTTATGGTAAAAAACCTAAAGCCGAACAACACACCGATAACGCCTAAAAGCCGTTACAGCTTGTCTATACGGATTATTGCCCACGCTTTGACTATCGTATTATGTTTTGGCGTTATTTTTGCCGGCATAAATAATTGGGATATTTTTGGCGTAACATCCCCTACGCCTTTTTCTGGAGTCGGCACCCCGTCTTGGGGTTCTCCAGAACTGCCCGCTTGGCACAACCCCTATCAACACCGCCCATTTGGACGTGTGCATGATTTTGGTCTTTTAGTTTTGGGTGATATGACTGTTGGGTACGGTCGTGGTATCAACCAATGGCAGTCCATTTCCCATGGCGAGGTTGGGGCAGCTATTATGGGTGATTTGAATTTTTATCGTGCCCGCGACTATATTGATTTTGGAAAAGCCCATGAGCCTTTTAATGCTCAACTGCCTATGTCTCACCCCATTCCACGTTTGATGGTCGGTGGCAATATTTGGGCGCAAGAATCTGGTGAAACTTATGCATCCATCCTGCTTCACGGCGGCGATATTTTAATGACGCAGGGCGCATCACTTTCAAATATATGGCGTATAGACGTTGCTATTGGCAATAGTACTTACACATACGGTATTGATTCTGGCTGGACTTTCGTCGGCGATTATAGCACAGTGTCCCGCATAAACAGCACAACAATGCAAGGATTTTTCAATAATGCAAGGAATTCTTTGACAAGTCTCAGTGATTCTTTTGCCGCTGGTGCTGTGCCTTGGGGCATTGATGACGGAGTCACAATTCGTGCTGCGAATGTGCATTATATGTCAAGTAATATTTTGACAGGAAACCTTGACTATCGTATGGGTGATTGGCCTGCTAATTGGGACACATTTGATGTTTTAATTTTTGACCTTGCAGTAAATTACACGTCTGGCATATATGACTATGCAGAGGTCATAACCCCCAATATATATTTTCCGCCTAATTTTGACGGGCTGTTAGTGTTTAATGTCCCAAACACAGGTGGTCCAACCTACGCACCCATGCGTTTTGACAATGATACAAATATTTTGAATAATGTAACATGGCCGGGGTTAGATGCAAGCCAAAATCACCATGCTCTTGGAAGGCATTTTAGCAACAGAATTATTTGGAATTTTACAGGAAGCAACGACATATACCACGAAATGCCTAACGGCGGCGGATATGCTGTTATTGGCGGCATTTTAGCTCCCCGCTCTACTTTTAATGCAGCATATGGCGGATATGTGAAAGGCCCTTTGGTTGTGCAAAACTTCAATCATTCAGGCGGTGGTTTTGAAATTCACACGCCAATAATCCCGCCTGTCTTCCCTGGCATTGTGCCCGAGCCGCCTATGCCCAGCACCCCCACTACTCCTCCAACGCAAACAACGCCTACGACAAACGGAACAACGAGTACAACGAACGGGACTACAAGTACGACAAATGGGGCTACAGGCACAACAAGCGGAGCAACGAGTACAACAACAAATGGCACTACAAGTACAACTAACGGTACTACTACGACTACTATCAACGGGACTACAACTACAACAAACGGAACTGAAGAAACTACTACCACAACCACGACTGCACCACCAGCAACTACTGCTCCAACGACTACCGAGCCAAACACACAAGAGCCAACAACACAGCCTCCTACAACTACTCCCACAACCACAGATGCTACTACAACCACCGCAGCAACAGAGCCAGAAACCACCGCCCCAACAACTACAGAGCCAAACACACAAGAGCCCACAACTACTCCTATAACAACCGAGACTACTACAACTAACGAACCAGAAACAACAATACCAACAACTACCGCACCGCCAACAACAGGCGGCACAGACCCAAACATACCTCCAATACCCCAAGAGCCAGGCAATGAATTAATTGAAGACCCACCGTATTTTTGGGAGTTAGACGACGAAGGAGCACCGCTAGGAAGATGGGAGTGGGACGAAAATGAAGAAATGTGGATATTTGATGAAGATGTTCCCCTTTCTTACTTCCCAAGCTCACCGCTTTTGCCGCAAACAGGCATCGCAGGCACGCCAATATATGTTTATTTAATGCTCATTGTAGCCTCTGCTGTAGCAGTTGTCACAACAGTAAAACTGGTACAAATAATTAAATTAAAAACAAGACAGTGATTGTTACAAAAGGTCGCAAATTGCAGATAACACCTTTCCAATACTGTCGTTAATAACTAGGTCAGCATCCTTGTCATATGGGGTGCTGTCTTTGTTTATCAGCACCATTTTACCCTTTGACGGCAAATGATGTATAAGCCCAGACGCAGGATAAACGGCAAGGGAAGTGCCGCCAACAATGAGCAAGTCCGCCGCCCGTATTGCTTTTACAGCTATATTAATCACCTTTTCGTCAAGCGTTTCGCCGTACAATACCACATCGGGTCGCACAACTCCTCCGCAGTCACATTTTGGTACGAAGCCGTCGTTATTCTTGATATCCAAAACATAATATAGGCCATAAGGAAAACTGCATTCCACGCAATACTGGCGGCTATTTGCTCCGTGTAGCTCCAATACCTTGTGGCTGCCCGCCGCTTGGTGCAAACCATCCACATTTTGAGTAATAATCCAGCGCAAAATTCCCTTTCGCTCCATCTGCGCTAAAGCCTTGTGCGCCGCATTGGGCAATGCGTCTTGATGTACCATGTTCTCTTTATAATAACGAAAAAACAGCTCCTGCCGCTCTTCAAAACAATCAATGCTTAATAAATATTCTGGCTCATATCCATACGCCTCCTGTGTGTTATACAAGCCTTTCTTCGACCTAAAATCGGGAATATCGCTCTCTGTTGAGACTCCTGCACCTCCAAAAAATACCATATTCTTGCTTGCCGCAACCATCTCTTTAAACTCCAAAATCTTTTCCACAGCCACACCCCTTTTTCAACAATAATGCTTTCAATTACAAATCTTATTATGCGAAAATATACCTCATTTGTCAAGCTATTTTCATTGTATCGACAATCATTTATAGCAATACGCAAATCTTACAAGCATGTGTGCTTGACAGATTTTTATTTTTCAATTAAAATATATAATGGGGAATTGTAAGAAAAAATGAGGTGTCCTATGTCTTCAAATGCTGTCGGTACGCTTATCGAAAGGCTTGCATTAAAAATATCATCAAATCCATCTGATAGCCTTGCTTTAATTACTAAAGAATTGGCTGATATTTTTTTGTGTGATTGTTATATAGGGACATGGAGCGGCGAGAAAATTGAAACAATTTCCCATAATCTAGATGAAGATGACTTTAAGTCACAATTTTCAATCGGAATTATACCTTGACATAGTATAAAATCCATGTTATACTGCAAAATAAGAGTGCTAGACAGCCCGAATTTTATTAGGTGACTTCTCAATGACACGGGGAAACTCCCCTAATAAAATAAGGT
>Ga0123352_10018265_pt1 | contig 11182 bp, 5 predicted proteins | sample TergutLab28metaG_FD_89700 | JGI IMG/M metagenome (GOLD analysis project Ga0123352, IMG submission 89700) | Labiotermes labralis P1 segment gut microbial communities from Petit-Saut dam, French Guiana - Lab288 P1 | ecosystem: Host-associated > Arthropoda: Insects > Digestive system > Gut ... | reverse complement strand
GGTGGGGGGTGGGGGGGGGGTGGGGGGGGGGGGGGGGGGGGGGGGGGGGCGCTCCCTTTTGGCACTTGGAATGGAACGGACACAGAGTATAGGGGCTACCTCAGTTTTGGGCAATTTAATTATTAATTTTCATTTCGAAAGGGACAAGTAGCTGTAATGGTGCAAACTCCGTGGAAACACCGTCTAAGGTGTTACAAATCTGAATAGTTGCTGTAACCCCAACAGTAAATTTGTGCCAACAGAAAACCCAAGAACCAAGTATGTGTTGAGTACGCGTGTCAGCCGGAGCAGTGGATCGCGAGCCTTGCAGGGACTTCCCATGTAGAGTACCCTGACAGAAGACCTTCAGGTTCATCGAACGAGCGACGGAAGGTACCCTGTCTAAATTACACACGTCCGAAGGTGTACAGGGTGGTAGCAAAATATGACGAGATGATGTGCAAATACGGCATAGTTATGTACAACATACGGCCGAAGAACCCAATCTCTGTCACAGTACATTCTTGTCTTTAGATTTTCGATTACATTTTACTCGTTCAACTACGAACTGGTCATCCACCGAGCGGACTCGGTCTCGAAATTACAAAATTTAACCATCCAAAACACACTCCATCCAAATTTTATATAAAAGCCAAGCTCCAGCACTACGAAAATCGCAGTCAATTTCCACTCTCAAAAGCAATCCGTTAATGCTATGTCGTAACAAAACTAGTACATTTATTGTGACAATCATGCTGGATACATAAATATGCTGTGTGATAAAATACAAAACAGGAATGTTCACAGCGTCATTATTTAAACACCCCTTCCGGCACTGTGTGGGCCGGGTAGCGTAGTTAGTATGGCGACTGGCTACGGGCTGGACGGTCTGGGGATCGAATGCCGGTAGGGGCGAGATTTTCCGCACCTGTCCAGATCGGCCCTGGGGCCCACCCGGCCTCCTGTACTATGGGTATCGGGTCTTTCCCGGGGGTAAAGCGCGACCGGGGAGTGACGCTGACCGCTCGTCCCCTTCTAGTGCCGTGGTCAAGAAAGAGTACAGCTATACCTCTACTCCTCCTACGGGCTTACGGCTTGTAGAGAGCCTCGGTGCCTGTACAAGGATGCACTTTATCTTACCTTTACCCTTTTCCGGCACTATAAGTTTACATTTTCACCTGTCATTTGTTCCAGTTTCCCTGATTCCCCTATGGTTCAATCTTAGTTTATTTAACTGTTTAAAGCATTATTTCCCAAACAGTGTTCGGCGAAAACCCGGAGTTCCGCAAAAAAATTTCAAAAACTAAAAACGATACGTGTGGGTCGGGATAGCTCAGTCGGTATAGCGACTCGCTACGGGCTGGACGCTCCGGAGATCGAATCCTGGTGGAGGCGAGATTTGCCGCACCCGCCCAGACCGACCCCGGGGCTCACCCTGCCTCCCATACAATGGGTACCGGATCTTTCCCATGGGTAAAGCGGTCGGGGCGTGGCGCTGACCACCCATCGCACCTAGCGCAGAGGTTAAAGGTAGTGTACAGCCATACATGTACTCCCCTTCTACGCCTTCGTGGCTTGTTCTAGGGTGAACTTTACCTTTCAAAAACGATAATTTGGATATTATTTTAAACCACTTAAAATAATGATCACTTCGTTTGGCAATGATTCATTATTTCAACTATTTATGAACTACTGCAGCACCAGAACAAATTTCGCAGCAACATTTTGAAAACGACTTTTTTACGGAACCGCATACCAGTTATAAAGGGTACGTTTTACGTGCAGTACAACGTATATGAAATGATTTGTTTCTATACACGTGCAGTTACATACCACTGCACTGTAATACTTGTGTTTAACAGTTGTTTACTGCTACACTTACATGTATGCGGTCTAGCTTTTAGTGTTGCATATACGAATTTTGGTTTGCAGGGTTTTGGTGAAGAAACCTGAGGGAAAGAGACCACTTGGGAGACCTAGGCATAGATGGAATGATAATATTCAGATGGATCTTCATGATGTGGGATGTGAGGGCATGGACGGGATCGATGTGACTCAGGTTAGGCAGCGGTGGCAGGCATTTGTGAATGCGGTAATGAATCCTCGAATTCCATAAAATGCGGGGAATTTCTTGGCAAGCTTAAACCAGTTCTCAAGAAGGACTCTGGTCCATGGAGTCAGTAAGTAGACACACACGAATTTTATTACAGGTTCCGCGGATCCCAGGAAAGGACAAGAGTAACTCAAAATGAGGCACAGACGTTTTGGAGAGGAAACAGTTCTCTTTCTCCTAATAAGACTTGAACCATAACTTTTCAGTTGTGCAGCCCGTAACCCCTTCACTATCCCGGCTCATACACTGCGAGCGTAGCGTCCTTCTCACTCGGTACCATCTGCGCTCTTCCGTGGTCACTTCATGCAACGGGCAGTATTCCTCCTGCCACACTTCGCTCCGCCACAAACCATGTAACAAAGCTACGAAATGTGCAATTATGAGTAGTTTGTAACCAACATCCGCTACCAAGCCTGGTTCGAGTCCAGTGTTGGGAATGGGTTGAACAAGAAAAACCGAAAACGCGCGTGCGTGTGTGTGTGTGAGAGAGAGAGAGAGATGTGCACACTTAGTTGCTCACACATACGCTTGAAGGTTCGAACCCCTCATCCCAATCGGCCAGGACAGAACGACCCGCGTACCAGCGTAAGCAGTTATTTCAAAGGAAGGAAATCAGCTTGGGAGATTGGTCCAATGGTCTTTCAGCCCGAGAGTCATTAACAGGACAAGCCCAATTCGTCATAAACAAGCATTATTAGATGGAAACAAAAAATGCCGACTTGAAAATAACTTGAAAATAACTTGCTCGGTATCGTTCTTCTTAGAATTCAGAAAATCCTGCACCAGGCGTTCGAGAGACAACCAATAAGGAAACAGAAAACGCTTACACCAAACAAAATAGCAGAAATGGGCTGTTCTTGAATACCGGGACACAAATGGAATTAATTTACAGTTGGAACACACTAACACGCAAGTCCGTGTTTAAGAGCATAATTCCACAACTGCATTTTTTCTTAACAAAGGCAGACATTTTGACATTTGTGTCTTTCTGAGGTACACAATTTGACAGTAATACGTTTCCTTTTCGATTACTCTGACGAATCTCTTTAACTAGACCAGACTGTTGACCATCTGTGCTGTTATCCTTGCAATTTACACGAAAAATCAATTAACTGTAAAAGTAAAATGCAAGTGTAATCTGTAACCATGGACTGAAGCGCGCCGTGGTGCTATCAAATATACAATCACCACCATTCGGCTCAACAAGCATACCCCCCACGTGTCCTACAGACTGTCACCAATCTGCTACCTAGACTCGGCAAAGATGGAACGGGTGTCCATCCGTGGAACATCAGAAGACGGCGAGAGGCGCCCCACATCGACGCCTACAAGGTGAAGACGTGTGGTTGTAAGTCAAACTCTTAATTTAAGCTTAAAGATAAACTTGAGACTTTGTACCGCTAACGTCCGAATACAAACCGCGAAATGTTGCACCGCCGCAATATACTTCAAGTACATGTCTGATGTACTACAAACCCTATACTTCATCCGAACCATTCTACCCTCCTTAACTCGAAATGTTGATCTTATACAAACCATCCTAACCTACTTAATTCTACGCCGTGATGCCATCCGAGCCACCTTAATTCCAATTACGTAACCGGACTTCATACACACCAACATAATCTACTTAAACCCATAACAAATAATCGTAACACCTTACACCCTGCAACCTGCTTTAACATTTAGAAATTCTGCATTCGCCCACACAGTGTTATTTGTGTGTTACGTACGTTTATCTGAATAAACAACGACTATTTCCCTCAACAACATTAACGACTTAGGCTTTTCAATGGAGATTCAGTGTGTTACCTCCGCGTAGGCTCTAAATTGTTGTACTATTTAGCATAGTTTCATGCTTCAGACACACTGGAAGACTTTACAGGCAGCAAAGCTTCGACATTTCGAACACGAAGTTCGCAGATGAAAGCTCGCCTTGGAGAGGGACATTTGCATCAAATGTTTGCTTTCTTGCGCTGTTACAGACTTTGAAATGGTCTGAACTTCTAGAATTAAAAGTGTAGAAATGAGACGGCCTAGAATCGAATTAGGCTGTAGTCAAGAAAGAAAACAACAACCTTCTTAAACCTCCACGATCCAACCTACTCAACCAGTTCCAATAATACACAAATAACTGAAAATTACACACTATAGCAGATAACGGAAGGTTAAGTCAGGCAAATTACAGAAACAAGTGTCACTGTTCGCGATAAACGAAGTGTACAATATATTCAATAACCTGACAAGAAATTCATCAACACCTATCCACAGTAACCCCGCCCACTTTTTTTTCCTAAATAAACTGAACGACTTTCTTGTACTGCACGTCTATAACGAACCCCGTGTGCTACTAATTACCGTACGTGTATATTGGAGCAGCACTCTACACGCTTCTTTACCTAATCGCACGTACACAGCACCAACATACTACAGTATCACAACTGACATATGAAAATTAAAGCACTGTAAGAAACAGTAAACTGCTCCTTCTTATCATGAAGTTTGGGCTCTAAAATCTAGAAGCAGTAACATCACGTATCTTACCCATTGGGGTCTTCTTTTACAGTCCTGGCGCCGCATACAGATAAACACGCAAGAAATAGCGGGTCTCCTGGCGTGACGCATGCAGTCAGCAGCCACATTTGTTAGCTGTGTATAAACTATAAAAATTTCATTGTAATTCAGGCAGTTAGGTACAGCAATTAATTTTATTTTTCCACTTAGGCTTGCGAACCAGTCTACAATAATGGGCGTGGCCCTTTACCTTAAAAAGGCTGCAGACCCATGCACTAACCGATACGTAGTTGCATGGCACATCAAGAGTACACCTAACAGCTATGGTCTCCTAGCAATGACCAGTCCGACAGGACGCAAAATGGGAGATCATTTCACATTAGCCTGTACAACAACGGTAAACCATAAAGTTTACTCTAGAACAAGCCACGGTGGCCCAGAGGGGGGAGAAGAGTTATAGCTGTACTCTTTCTTTAACCTCGGCGCTAGATGGAGGTGGGTGGTCAACGCCACGACCAGCCGGTAGCCACTATATAGCAGGCGCGGTGGGCCCCAAAGCCGGTCTCGACGGGTGCGGAAAATCTCGCCCCCACCGATATTCGATCCCCAGACCGCCCAGCCCGAAGTGAGGCGCTGTACAGACTACGCTACATTACGTTACACTATACAGCCTCCTGTAATTCCAGCAGTAACATCTGGCACAGCCAATCTCTAGTAACATTTACCACATTTATCCCTTCCACTGATACACTATTATGCATTACAGCCCTCGAGGGACTCTTCAAATTAAGCACGATTTCACTGAACATGCGAACAATGTAACGTTTCTCGGCAAACGTACAGACTATGTAACACGAATGCAGCAGACCTCTCACTTGCGCCTACTGCTGCCATCTTGAGATGCCATTTGATACTGCATACTAACAACACTTTGAATATAATACGGCGAAATAAAAAAAAATCGGTGAATGTATGAAATCATCGCCAAAATTTACACTCACTGTCAATAATCCAAGCCGGTATCAAGTTAACAAACCGAATTAGAATTTTCACTGTCCCATGCACTGTAGACGTAACTACAAACTCGTAGGAATGATTCTCGTTCACACAGTTGCACAAAAGTAACATAAATCAGATTCCACATGTCTCTCTAATATCCAAACTTCACACACTCATCACTATGCGATCAATTCAATCACATTTAACTGTCTACACGGGTTAGTGACAACCATAAATTGTCAAGTTTAGCAGAATCGTGAAGGTGTTTTCTAAAACAGTACTATGGTTCAACCAAACAGTTTTAAAGTTGCTAAAATCTAATCCCAGTGAATGAACACATATTGTGGTTATTATTCCAACTAAGGCATTCCAGTCACTACATCTTTAACCCCGTGTGGTGTCTGTCAACCGTCACGCATTACCAGAACCGTGGGACGTATGCTACTCACAAATGGGACACACTGTGTTAATCGATACAACATGAAACCTACGTTGGTCTACTGTAATATCTAAAAATAAAATCATTCGTAGCTTCTACGCTACAGTCACTTCCGGTCTGGAAGTGCAAGAGTATAAAGAGCAGCAGTTGATGCTGAAGATTACGGGAAACCGGCATCTCACTTTGTACAACACAATTCGTTAAGTCAGGTGACGTACAAAAACTACCACTGCATTAAAAAAACATAGAAACCGCAGTACAAAAAATTTGGGCCGTAAACAACTGTAAATGGGCTAGGCAGAATGAAATTAGGATTACCGTTACTTTAATTTACTGCTGGTAAAAACGTAACATAAAATTACATTTTATGTAAATACCGTACTATATAGTACCAAACGAATAACTGTAATCACAAGGCCATAAAATATGCCGTCATGTGGAACAGTGGCCAATTCTTTAATGGACAACTTGATAACTCTTGGAAAAAAATATATTTGTTACTGAATACATCTGTACTTCCTTCGCTTGTGGTCAGTGAACCTAGGTCGAAGTGAACATCAACGTCTTCCTGCTTTCTTCGACAGGGCTGACACACACACCTGAAACACATTTGGAAGGTGGTGCCCAGTTTAACTCCGGGCCCGTTTCGGCCATCCTGGCTGAATTTTGTCACGATTTGGTCCAAATCCGTTCAAATAGCGGAATTTTATTTTAAAGTAGACCACTTTCCTTCAATCCACACCCTTACCGATTCATTACGCACACCGGACCCACCAGTTTGCACTCCACGCCACATGTTCTTCAGAGATAATACAAGATTACTAAAACAATCGGATAACGAAACAATCGTATAATTTCAAGCAGCATACGCACTAGCACTTTACGTCGTAGCATTTCATTCTGTACAGCGATGCGTAATGCAGCAGGCTACATCGGCGAGCACGGGAACTTGTGCCGCAACACAAAGTAGTCCACGTACTTATTTGGAACGTGATGGAGAACATACCACTAAGAGTAAACATAACCTCGAAGTCTACACAGACCTACATCGAGAAGAATAAAACCAGTTCGAACAACTGTCAAATAACCTCTACACAACATTATTAGCATCAGTTCCTTTAGCAGCACAATGATCCAAATCCTACATAATAAAAAATTCATGAACAGTTAAGAATATTCTTCCAGTACATGATCATGCCCTTTGTTCACGTGGAGGCGTGTCCTGTATATGAACACGTGTGGTGCTGCGCGCGCATGTACTTACCGGTATGAAGGTTGTGTGTTTGCGAGGAACTGGCACAGAAACGTAACTACTCAACTCACACATCTTAACCAGTCTCTCGAGTGACTGAAGCAGCAGGCCTCGCACACAGGGAGGCCAACCAGACCACACGTCACCATCCCACGCCATGTTGTCACATCTATCCTTACATTTTATCAAACCAGGGAGCACACATTACACTGATATATACTTCTGGGTACTTCGATTGTGAGCATAAAACCTGCTATATATATAAAGTTTATGATACCACTGCACTTTGTTATGAGTTTTAGAGTAGGGATTTTATTTCATACGTTTGCCACTATGGTCGCCCACAAAATGCTCCTGGTCCATTGTTACTGCAGCCTACAGTCGACAGTATTTCAATTTTAATGTTCTTTTTTCAGGATTAAATGTTATTGTGGCATTATACCACACTGCAGGATCCCGAGACTAAATATATACGTGTGCGAGAGGGTAAGGGGGGGGGGGGGTAGCGGCCTGTAACAATACGGTCCAAAAAAGTTAATAAAAATGTTGTGGGTAGAGGGATCACTTGCCATTCCGCCTCAATCCCGGCGCCATTGCGGGTTCATACATTTAGTGCAGAGCGCAAGGTTACTACTATACGTACCATGTACACTATGATTCAAAAAATTCGAATTTGACCCTAGCATGCAGCAGTAGTCTCAGGTTTCACAGAACTGCCAGAATAAAATGGATTTATGTCTCTGCAACGGCAGTTACCGGCTGGTCTTTACAAGAGCGAAACGTCTGGTATTCTGCGCGGTGCGAAATGAACTGGCAAACATTACTTGCTGAACTACACGGTTCTCACCCATGCTGTCCGGTTTCAATCCTAGACCGGTCCATGTGTAATTTGTGGTGCACAAGGTGGCACTGGGACACTTTCATTTCCGAGTAACAGAGTTACACTGTTGCACCAAATGCTCCAAACTCACACCCACCTTCATGCTGTTCTTACGAAGCCGGACGGACACCTTCATGTAACATAAATCAATGAATTTCCGTAAATCGGGCGCATTGGAAAGAACAGTAACTTAGTTCTTTTTCACCTCCAAAGGGGCCAGATCACCAACCTGAAAGAATGTCGTCCCGTCACTGTGAGTCGATTAAATGGGCATGCATGATTTCGGTTGGTAAAGCTCAAAGAAAGGTACCGCTTAATAGATTAACGTAAACGGTAGAATAAATACTTAGCGTCAAAATAGTAGTTCCTGAATGTGTGAATATTACTGGCTCAAAACAGAGAGCTGTTGAATAAAGATAGACCAAGTTGATGTCACTTGCTTTATTATTTCATTATTTAATGTTCAACATGTTTCGAATGTTAGTACATCCATCCGCATGGGCTTGCGACTTATTTGTAGAGTAGTCGCAAGTCGCAAGCTCATAAGGATGGATTTACTAACATTCGAAACATGTTGAGCATTAAATAATGAAATAATAAAGCAAGTGACATCAGACTAGTCTATCTTTATTCAACTATCAAGATGATGCACAGTTCAATAAACATAAGATACAGAGAGATGCGTCTTGGGCTCCAAAACTGACGATGTCACAAAACGTCATGGTATGCTGGTAGCATTCCTACATCATATTCGAGACGCTCCGTGATCATATCTCGATAAGCAGACCGGTTGACTGGGACTCGTATTGAGTTTCTTCATAACGCCCACACAAATTCCGGGACACTACCTGAAATTGAAGAGCAACCGTTTCTTTCCACGTCCTTTCCAATGAAAGTATCAAACACATTCGGTGTTACGGTCCGTGCTGCTAACAGCGTCCTACAATACACAAACACACACACACACACACACACACATAAAATCAGTAAACAACAGGAAATTTCTAAAGCAGTAAAATAACCATCAGGTGGCCAAGTCAGATCCTTGACAATCGTTTCTTTCTTAGCTTCTCTGACGACGCTATGTTAACTGCATAACTTAAGACCAATAACAAAATAGAATGGGAGGGGAAATACGTCACTGGAAACGGACTAGACATAATGTGGAATAAAACTGGGAACCCAACTAGGAATTTTAAAGAAGCGAAGCATGACGAATGCATCATACAGGACAATTATAGACACCCCTTTAATAATTATATAAACGACATACCATGGGCTTGATAGATTTGAGGCTCCTGATGAAGTTTCAAATATTCTGGCATATGAAGCCGTTTGAATCTTCACTGAACACGGCACCGAAATAACATGATAAACTAAATAAATAACGCCAATAAAGAACGTCCTACTTCAGAAGGTGACAGTCGCTCAGGTGGTCGGAAAATTCCACGAATGTTATAGATCCCACATGTACATAACAGCACGCCACTCAACACAAAACCTGTATCACGACACCGACGGTTGGGTCTGTCACTGGAGCCTGAACTATTTGTGTTTCTATCGACATGCAAACAGCCGTACTGAATAAGAAATTAACACACAAAGAACAGACTGCTCGGAATTAATTTAGTCTAGTAGAGCAGACATGAGCTTTGTTAAGAACGCAACAGCTATATATTATAAAGTATCAGAAGACAGACTAAAGGTTGTGTTAAATAACACTGTCAACTGCTGTCAACATCCACTCCTTTTATGACTGTATTACATTTCAATTGTACCCTAATTACTCACATCACATGATTACCGGGGCTGAAGTATCGCAACTATGCGGCCGCATGGGGTTCGGGCCTCGAAAATACTGTGTGTACAGTATTTCAGATACTGTCGAAACTAGTTTGCGTCCAAATTCATTCTTTACTGATAACACAATGGTGTGACCCTTGACACAGTACACACACTTTACCAAGGCGTTCTTTACATTCAAAATGTCATGTTTTATGATACACCCGTCAATGTATTTTCAATAACGCCCATAAGACAAGTACGACCTTCCCTGCGCCCAATTCCATGAAACCCATAAGTGATCAACAGCATCGCGTGAAGATGTATAATACAGAATTTCACCCACATCGGACAATACGTGTGGGCAGTACAAATTCATTTACGCCCTTAAGTAAGAAATTAACTCCACTGTACAGATTGTCACAAAAATCGAAATTCTCGTCTCGTGCACCGGTGTGCACGAGACGGCCACATATAGGTATGATGATACAAGAGACTGTTTAATGCAGTTTTGACCTCCTGATGATGAGCACATGTGCTCGAAACATGTAGAGGCATGAAATAAACTTATTGTAAAAAATTTTGTGCATCAAGTTGGTTAATTACTAGGATAAATATACTGAGATGAACGGTCAGCAAAAGTCAACATTTATACATAACATGTCAACTACATGTTTCGGCCAATACTATTTTTGGCCATCATCAGGTTGGATACAATTATGGGAGAAAACTACACATTATATAATATGATACAGTTATGAATACACTGTACTATGTTTTCCAGTCGCGCAAAGATTTACATGAATATTTACTTAAGAAGGTTACCTGAAACACAAATTATACACTTATATAAACCAACAAAATGTAACAGAATGATTGACCCTTGTTTAAAATTTAATTAAGTATTATTGAAATAGAAGGCATGTCAAAAAATTTGATGACTTTCTCTTAATATGAACAAAACATAATGGTGAGAATTAATCTGCGTGTCTAATTTGTTTCTTCTAGATATAACACATCTGTATATTCTATGAACTGTTCCATATATCACTTAGTAATTTTCATTCACATCTTGTTCTTTGCCTGCACTGTCCGTGTATTTTGTTGTAATATGTGTATTGATGTGTTTACTTTTGATGCCGGACTGCTGGCTAGATGTCAGTGTTCGGAAGGTCCTGCGACCGGCCATCTCGACGCAGGTTTTCTTTCTTGGTTTCCCTGTGT
>Ga0123352_10018262_pt1 | contig 11183 bp, 13 predicted proteins | sample TergutLab28metaG_FD_89700 | JGI IMG/M metagenome (GOLD analysis project Ga0123352, IMG submission 89700) | Labiotermes labralis P1 segment gut microbial communities from Petit-Saut dam, French Guiana - Lab288 P1 | ecosystem: Host-associated > Arthropoda: Insects > Digestive system > Gut ... | reverse complement strand
TGGCCATTATCTCCGTAACCGTTCAACTTTGGACATAGGTGTTTTGGGTTATATCGGTATACTTTAACATAAGGAACACCCTCCCGAAGTCTGGCACATTCCTCCTGGGACATCCTGTATATGCAGCTAGGAGAACTGGGCCAATTGTTTCTGAGACCACAAACTCACATCAGTGTTACATACATATTCTGACATCATTTTCTGACAACCTGTCCGATTATGAGAAAATGCATACAGTTTTCTTACGCAAAAACTGCGGCAAGCACACGGAAAAATGTCGACATTGAAAAAACGCAAGAGAATCGGATACTAAGGAAGCGATCTGTGTTTGTTTCTGATACCAGCCAGATACAGACATGTCTTCTGCTACATTTCTCTGAAGAGCTTCATTGCAACATTTGTTTTGGGACCATGGAGGATATTTCTATAATTACTTTACATTTGGGTCCTATCGCAAGTTGCATAACGACATTACTGTGAACTTTACAGTGAGTGGGGTTATAATTGTTGATGTTATTTGTCATTTAAATCTACTGTTGCTCTTTGAGGTTCTATAGAGGGAATGGTGGAAAGATAAGTAGTTTATTGCGAAGGTCGTGGCCTAATGAGAATTATGTACTATCCGTGAATTACTGCACAATGTGGCATATTTCAACTATTTGGGTAGCCTGATAAATGATGCAAGATGTACTCATGAAATTAGATCCAGGACTGCTGCGACGAAAGAAGCATCCAAGAAGAAGAGAGCTCTTTTCGTCACCAAGTTGCACTTACATTCCTGGAAGAAACTAATTAAGTGTTACATTTTGAGATACATTTGTGCGGTGCTGAAACGTGGACACTTCGGGATGTAGATAGGAATAACCGAAAAGTTTTGAAGTGTGAAGATGAATTGGAACGATCATGTGGACAAGAGGTATTACATAGAGCCCAGGAGGACAGGAATACGCAGAATTTGTCACGTCTTCCATAGAAACTATCTTATAACATACGTTATTGAAGGAAATATGGAAGGAGGGAAGGAAGGAAAGAAGGAAGGAAGGGAGGAAGGAAGGAAAGACAGAAGTGACGGGAAGACGAGGAAGAGGATGTAAGCATCTACCGGATGATATTAAGGGGAAAAAGGCACTGAAAATTGAAAGAGAAAGCACTAGATCACATTCTGTGGAGAACTGGCTTTGGAAAAGACAATGGGTCTTTCGTAAGGCAAAGGACAAAAAATCTATGAATTTGCTTGGCTGGACTGAGAAAAACCACGGAAATACCTCCTTGAATATACTCCGTGTCCGGTCACTTCCGGAACACAAGTGAAACTTGTCAGCGGTTGAGAGGCTGTGCCATGGCTCAGGCGGTAAATCTTTGGCCTCTCCATGTGGGATTTGTGGTTGAAAGACTGGTACTGGAAAAAAAAATTTTCAAGAGTTTAGGTTTTACCCTGTTATTATCATTCCACAAGTTTTGCATGCTTATATATACTTGTCGCCGACTCAGTGAACCTTAGCATTTGACAATGTCTTTAAATAAGAGACTTCTCCATTACCGGCTGAGCCAAATTGTGCAATGAAGTGAGGGATTGATCATGTACGGTAAAGTGGAAAGTTTCACCATTCTGGCGCGATGTCTGTGCCCGGAAGGAAGCCACCTCAAACATCATGTCTGTTGTCTCTTGTTGGACTGAAGCTGGTTATCTCGAACTTTGTCATTTGGAAACATTCGTTCAGCGTACATATATTAAAACTCGCATATCTTGGAATCCGTTTGTACTAGTCTGGAATAAAAGGAAATTCTAAATGAAAGCACCGAAGCATAGTCATCGAACTGAATTAGTTGGCTTGATATCGGGTTCAATCTAATTTGTTTGGTTTGCCCGAAAAGATTTGAATAATCTGAGGAGTCTTATGAAGATATGCCAAGAAAATCCAAATATAGTTGAAATCGGGCGAAAATATCGGGAGCTTTGCGTGAAAACTTCATTGTTGCTGGAGACATTAAATTTCCGTGACATCGCTCTCTTCGAATGACATTGTCTCAGGCTCTGCAGATGCTCGTGGTTGTATACACGTACAAGCCGCAATGGTACGTGGTGCTTTCATTGCCTGTCTTGCTTCAAACGATGCTGTAGAGAGGCATTTATAAATACTGTTTACCTGCTGCGGTGGCGATTGGAAATATTGCGCAGTTCAATGAACTTCTTGTTTTTCTTAGCGACTTAATATTTTATTACCAAGAATTCTGTAAAATTAAATGTTTTCTTAGAAATTAACTAAACATATGCCCGACGTGGCCCTTCACCTTCACGGAAACCATTTTGCGAAACACGGTTCAAGATTAATGGATATACAGACGGCTCATCTGTCAGGGCCATAACAAAGTTCAGTCGGACAGGAGCCAGTATAAAAAACCACGAAAATTTATGTTATAGTTTTCAGTAGAATTTGTAAGAACCTCTACACTGCGACGGGCGCATCTGCATGTCCATGAAGGCCATCGTAGCAATCTCATGTACCGGCATGCCAGAAAGGGACATCATTACAATGTCACGTGCTGGAATGTTCGAAGGGTTATTATAATGTGTCGTACCGGCACATCCGAAAGGGACATTGTAAGGATCTCACGTACCGGCTGTCCGAAAGGGACATTGTAACAATCTCACATTGGCATATCCGAAAGGGACATTGTAACAATCTCACTTACCGGCATGTCCGAAAGGGACACAGTAGCAATCTCATGTACCGGCTGTCTGAAAGGGGCGTTGTAACAATCTCACTTACCGGCATATCAATATGACATACCGGCTGTGCGAAAGGGACATTGTAACAATCTCACTTACGGCATGTCCGAAAAGGACATTGTAACAATCTCACTTACCGGCTGTCCGAAATGTGACATTGTAACAATCTCACTTGCCTTCATGTCCGAAAGGGACACGTAACAATCTCACCTACCGTCTGTCCGAAAGGGACATTGTAACAATCTCACTTATGGCATGTCCAAAAGGGATATTGTAACAATCTCACGTACCGGCTGTCCGAAAGGGACACTGTAACAATCTCACGTACCGGTTGTCGGAAGGGGACATTGTATTAATCTCACGCACCGGCATGTCCAAAAGGAACATTGTAACAGTCTCACGTACCGGCATGTCCGAGAGGGACATTCTTACGTACCAGCGTGTCCGAAAGTTACAAAATAACAGTCTTACATTTTAGCATGTCCGAAAACAGTATCATAAAAATCTCACAATCTGGCACGTCTGAAGAGGGCATTGTAACAAACGCATATGTGGTATGCCCGAAAGGGGAATCATAACAATGTCACATCCCGGAATTTCTGAAAGGAACATCATAACCGATCTTTCATACCGGAATGTGGAAATGTTTGCCCCACAGCCATCTCACATACCGGTATTTCCGGAAGAGGCTTACGTGAATTACCATCAGCAGGCAATTAAAAACACATTAAGAAAGATCGTTTAAATACGTCACGTTAGAATAATACTTTTCTCGATACCTGAGACCTAAAGTTTACAAATATTGGAGTTATAAAAGCCGAAAATACTAGTAGATAGAAGCCAAGGTATCGAGATATTACAATATAATAAATGTGTATAATATTAAAATATTAAAATTGTTCTAGTGCTTCTGGTGTGAAAGGGAAGTTCTTCATTATTACAATGAGCCTCGTGCAGTTACCATTTAACGCTAATTTTATTTTGTTAAAAAATTATTTTTATTTGTCCGATGACGGCGTTTCACATAAGCCGAAACATGTATTGGAAATAAAACTGATAAACCTTTGTTGTAACTTACAGCGTATGCTTCCTTTCTGCTGTTCATATATCACAATATGACGTCATCGATCAAGAAATCACGCTATTTTTATGCGTGTTCTTACCTTTTACCAGTACCAGCTGGGAGATTTGATTTTATCTGTACTTTGACAAATGGTATTAATCTGCTAACGTCATATAACTTCTGCTTGAGGTAAATCATCCTGATGATGACCTTATAGTTGGGTGAAACATGTCGTGGTGAATGGTTTGATGACGTGTTCTGATGGTTTTTATGTTTATACATTCACTCACAGCACACACCACACAGTACCAACGTAATGAAATACGGATAATGAGCAGGAAACATTTAGCTCCATAAAGTTAATTAGCACTTTGTGGGTAATAATTTGTTACACAGATATATAACATATATATGGGGGATAAAATATTTCTGAAATATGTGCAGTTGAACTCCGTTGGTTTAAAAAATATTAAGCTAAAGTCTTTCGCGGATTAATTAAATAATTTAACAAAATATAGTGTAACACTTCTTTTTATTAAATATTTTATGAATTTACAGCTACATGTTTCGGCTTTCTAGAGCCATCTTCAGGCTGAATCTAAGAGGGTGTATATGCATTGCATTGTCATCAAAGTCTAGATCTCGTTTACAATAATAAGTTGTAAAAAACATAAGGATATATAAATAAATACCCAAAAAACTATAATATTTATAAAATATTGTATATAAAAGAGCTGTTGTGGTTTTTGGGCTGTTCTGATCTGAGGAAAAATGTGGGCGTTGCAAGTATGTCTTCTTCATGAATTTTTGTAATCTCTAATAGCATTTGTTTCATGAAGGCATGGAAGAATATTGCTATAATATACATGGGTGGTGTGTATATTATTATCGTGTTTAATTTGTAGATGTGGATGTTGTTTTTTTTTGGTATTTTACATATCGTGTATTATTGTAGTTTGGAGTATGTTTTGAAGGTACGCATTATATGTGTAATGCAATGTATTTTCTTGTAGAATGAAGCAATCTGTAACGATATAAATTTTTTATAACGTGAGAAATGTATTATTACTCGTATATTATGTGAGTGGTGGGTATGTAATTATGATTGTAATTATAATTACAAACAGCCTTACTCGAAGCTTATATAATATATGGCTGCATTTATCACCTTTCGCTGTACAGCTCTGATTAATATGTTACCTCGGTAGCTACATTCGTGATGGCTTTATTGCCCTGAAATTAACAGTGTAGTGTTTCCTCAAGGCCAGAAAGAGGCAAAATGAATATCTGTCTGAAAGGTGTGGATGAAAGTCTCATTAAACTGTACAGCATTGAAACTCGCCACTCTGAAGTGGAAATAGGCTATTATGAGCGTATTATAGAGCGGTATAATCAAGTGGTGTTCCAGCAGCTGCAGGTTAAACATCTGCCTGCTGTCAAGTTGTCTTACCACACACGTTTAGCCAAATGTGCTTATGATTTTTCTTTTTTGTTCTGCCGGCTGTATAGGTTCGCGGGAAAGCAGTATTCTTAAATATCTTGTACGTGATAATGTTGAGATTGTGAATAGTTATAGCGAGTAAGCATTTCAGAAAACACTACCTCTGGATTTCATGACGTCATTATGTTATTCTCTGTGAAGAGGCTGGTGTAATATAAAAGTCTTAATAACTACACTAGTTCTTTGTAGATCTATTTGTAGCATATTGTGTAGTTGAGATTTCAGCTGCGTAATATTGCTCCTGAAAACTCATGAGTTCAGCATCGCTGTGAAGCTTTTAATTTTTAATGAAACATCAGTTACGTTTTATGAGAAATCTCTAGAAAACCACTGTTTTTTAAGGTGTTCAATTTTCGAAGCCGTTTACCGGGGAATTAATTTACTTAGTTTGTAATGTAAATTGACAGAAGCACGGTGTGTTCTTGTTCGACCCATGAGATGCTTGACCACTGTTTATAAAATTTCCATCAATAGACCTGGGTTTCAAATAAAACTGCTTGTTTAAATTTTGTTTCTTATAAATATATACACATTATCACATCGAGGGGATATGCGGATTTTTGACAAAATATATGCCATAACGCATGCGCCAGCTTTAACACTTCCTGCTGTTACATAATCTCAGTAATTGAAAAATTCGAATATCTGTTGTTTTTCGTGAAATTCTTCAATTATGCCCCAATTTAAACATTTTTCCTGGCTTTGGTTTTCTTTTAGTGTCAACGATCAGTTCTTGAATGTCCGAGTTGGTCACTTCTTTGTGTTCGGTGACCAGAATAGGAACATCGTTTAGCCTGGGTTGCCTTGTCGAATTTCTATGTGTTTTTATTTCTTGATTTTAATATATATCTTTTCATCAGCGGCCACCTTAATGAAAGCGCACAAACAGTATTAGAACAGGTCTTCGCTTATCTGGGTTGGTTACGCGGTGTATGTTGGTACTTTTTTGCTGACATTTCGGGGCACCCTCTCATTACCATCGTCAAGACTGTACCCTTGAAGGTGGGATCGATGGGCTATTCCGAAATGTCGGTAACTAACTAGAAATCAACTCTGCGTGACAACGCAGAAAAGCGAAGATCTCACCTACACCGCGGCGGAAGTATGAAATGTAACATGAAAACAGTAGATGTTTTGGGAACATTCATTCTACAAGAAACTGTTTATTGTGGGAAGGAATTGCGGAAATTATTTAATTTACATTTTTCAATTAAGAATTTTCTTAAAAAGGAAATTGAATGAATAAAGTAATTGGGATCTTGAGGAGATACCAAATCCGGGTTTTTTTTAAAGTTTTCAGAGGGGTGCTGATAAGTCCTTGGCTCGACCAGGAAGGAAACAAAATAATGTTTCTCTCAGAATGGCGTGAGTTTCCTTCTGTGCCTTGCCTTGCCGGGGGGGCTTGATGACAGCTCGCGTCTCGATATTGTTGAAATCGCGCGCGTTCCTGACATTCTTCCGAGCTACTTTCCTTCCTGATCGGGCTAAGGACTTATCAGCTCCCCGGTACACATTTTTAAAATCTCTGCTTATGGTGTATTAATGATTTCGTTGTGGGGGGGGGGGGGCGGAGAAGATACAAGAAATCCAAACTAGTAGTTCTCTGTTAAGATCGCTAAGAATCTTTGGTTAAGTTCAGAATTTACATCGTCTTCTGCAAATTAACAGAACACAGTCTTATACAGTGATACAGTAAATTCCGCGCAGTCTAGCCAAACGTGCTATGTACCATTATTATGGCAATGGTTGGCAATCCTGAAGCTCATTCGCTCGAATTTGAGCTCTTCGTGAATACGCTCGAAGTCGCCAGCGTAGCGGGTCCCGTGTATTAAGCGTAATAACAATATTTGAAATCGATGGGCTCCCTTGCCTCTTGTATTTGTAGGACTGAAGGCTTTGCATAGCCTTGTTTTGTGGTAGCTACGCCCCTGATCATGGTCATGTTTCTGACCGTTTGTGTGTCGTGTCCGTCGGTCCGTCGGTCCGTCGGTCCGTCTTCCATAATAAATATAATTGCAGTTTTCGGATGCTTATGAAATTTGGTGTGGACATTGTGTTATGGCACGGAGACGTGGGTAACCTTAATAACACCATCATGACGAATGTGAGAATTTGTGATGTAGGAAATCTACTTGCCTGTTGTATTTCATTTAACTTTTGGAATGTTGATTGTTAATGGATATGTGAAAAATTCAGTTTATTCAAAGTGAATCATTAGATGGCCTTGCGAAATCGTTGTTTATATTATCGTTCTGTAAAGAATTCTCAGTACCATATGTGGCAAATTTAAGGAAGGTTTGATAGGATGAACCTTACATACACTATGCTGGGTTGGAGAGTTAAGGTAAAGGTAAAGGTAAAGTTCACCCTACAGCAGGCCACGAAGGCCCAATGGGGTAGTAAAGGTGTAACTCTACTCTTTCTTTAACCTCGACGCTAGGTGGGATGGGTGGTCAACGCCACACCCCGGCTGCCTTACCCCCGGGTAAGTCCCGATACCCCTTGTATAGGAGGCTGGGTGGGCGCCAGGGCCGATCTGGACGGGTGCGGAAAATCTCGCCCCCACCGGGATTCGATCCCCGGACCGTCCAGCCCGTAGCAAGCCGCTATACCGACTGCGCTATCCTGGCCCTGTAGGTTGGAGAGTAATTTATATAAATTCTGTCCACTGTTCTTACATTAATTTGTGTAGTAACGTGACCTACTAGTCTGACAGGATAAACAGTTCACAAAATTGAAAAACGACACTACGGTACTTTAAAATATATTTTAGTACCTAACAAGAAAAACACAAATCCACGAACAATATCGTACATATACTCCCATACAACTATGTTACACGGATCTGTGGTTCAAATATTTCTCACAGATATACTGCTAGACACTACCAAGTTGGAGAAAATATTATATTACTCATCATGCAATGTTACATTTCACCAATAATTTAAAAATTGTCTAACATTTTTATTTTCAAATTGATAATAAATAAGGATTTAAATAATTAACCACACACCACCTGTTCTTGGAGCACTTCCTCCTGAGGATGGGCACATTTTGGACCGAAACATATTGAGTTGTATTATGTAAGTTGTTTAGTAGCGGTCAGTGTATAACGTTGTTGTTTACCTTGTAAATGGAAGCAACTATTCAAAGGCATACATATTATTGTTACTGATTTTGAATCAAGCTCCGTGAATATCGGCATTTTACGGCAACATATGGCAGGCATGTTCCGTGTATCAAATTTCAGCGAACTTTGAAATGGTTTGGGGTCCTGTGTAAAACATTAGTCGTAGGCGTAGGTGAACCAGGCAATTATTATGGATGTACATTTTGATAATCTATGGGCCGGGAGAGCGTAGTCTGTATAGCGATGCGCATCGGAATGAACGGCACGGGGATCGAATCCCGTTTCTGGCTAGATTTTCCGCACCCGTTCATACCGGGCCTGAGACCCACCAAGGCTCCTACACAGTGGATGTGTCAAGCGGCAGTGGCGTGGCGTTAATCACCCACCCCTTCAGGCGTCGAGGTTAAAGAAAGTGTAGAGCCATGCTTCCGCTCTCCCCCTGTGCCATCATAACAGGCTATATTTTGAAACTAACATTTTATTTTGAAAATCTTAAATTTCACGAAAAATTCTAATGGAAGTCGCCAGTGTCAAATTAGGTCCTGATATTAGGTCACAGACAAACATGAACTCCACTTGCAGCGTCTTTCTACAAGCAGGTAACATGATTCAGTGGAAATTGCCGTTCTCTCTTCTTATATATACGGCAGTTTTTATGCGCACGAGCGCTTCTAAAATCGCGCTGTGAGTACTGTCCCACCGTCCGCCAATAACGATGCTACGCTCCATCAAACCGCACTTCGTCTGGGAGTCTCATTCTAACGGAACAGCAATTTATGGAAAACAAGAGTTGCGTTTTCGTAGCTATAAGGCATGACTAGTCACTTTCCAGATGACGTCCACATTCGCACCGTGACGATGTACCGGTTTGCAGAGACGAAAGCAGAATTTCTGCATCATGCCAAAATATTTTTTGTGTGTGTGACTCTGTGCTAGATTTAATGCACATTTACTCACATGCTTCTTCCGTCTTAGAATTCCATTTTATTTCAGCGTTATACAACCGACATCTCTATCCAGAGTCGCTAAGAACTCTTCGTTCAAGATTCTGAATATCGTCCTGTTTCAAATACAGCCTGTTCATTCACTTCTTGTAATGCCTGAACAGATTTCCTCTCTCCCGGCTGGTAAAATAATTTCCCTTCCGTTATATAAACCGAAGCTTTGTATCATGCACAAGTAAACCTTGCATGAGTCACATGGATGAACCATTCACCTGTATATAGTGTCAAGGTTAAGAGCGAGTGGAGTTTTACCTCCATCCCTATATGCTTTCATGGTATGCTAAGGATGACCTTATTTTATCTTTATCGGCCCTTAAGGATTTCAATATTGTGCTCTCGTATACATTAGATAAAGACAAGTATGCACGAAAGAATGTTATCTCTTAAGAAGAGAAAGCTTTGTATGTAAGCGAGTCTAAAGAAATGGCTTAAATAGAACAGAGTCAGTAGAGGTGAAATCTATAGGAAGAGGATGCACTAGACCAGATTATATTAAGAATGAATAAATTCGGAGGACTGAAAATTTAATTAATACAAAATAAAGTAAGTGAATTCAGGCAAAACAGAATCGATACAGTGTCTGATGAAATATTACTGAAAGAAATTCTGCAGTATGAACACAATAGACGCCGGGATGTTCTCCAAGTCGCTTTGTTTCAAATATTCTCACCCTGAACTTTTCTCTTGTGATGCAATGCCGAGTTGCCCACTGTTATACAATACAGCCATTTATTCCGCAGTCTGTCTTATCACTGGTCCATAACGTCTTCCAAAGCGAGTTCTGCAGATCGTGATCTAGAGCTTTCTCTTTCAATTTCCAGTATCCTGTCCTTTCCTGAAGGTCATCCAGTAGCTGCTTACGTCTTCTTCGTCTTCTATCTTTCCTTCAATAACGTGTTTTAGAAGCAGTTCTCACGCATGGTGTGACCAATCCAGTTGGCCTTCCTTCTTGTTATTGTAGTTAGGATATTACTTTCCTCCTTGATTCTGTGTAATACTCCTTCATTTTTCACATGATCGGTCCAACTGCTCTTTTCCTTCTTTTTTCCAGCACCATATTTCAAAATTTTCCACGTTTTTCTGATCTACGTTTCAAAGTGTACAAGTTTTAATTTGCTTGTTTTAAATTGTAGATTTATGAATAGGAAAACATGTTAAGGCAGATTTATGAAAGTAAATCAAAGTTACAGGTTTCTGGTATGTCCGAGAATCGGTGCTAAACACAGCTGCTGCAGAATCCGAGACACGGCAAATCAAATTGGGCAGCAAAGAGAAAAAGAAAGAGATGTTATTGTTTCACTTCTTGTTCATCCGCACTTATAATGCTTCTACTTTCTTCGAAAAACTGCTTGCCTGAAGCGATAACACGTTTTATGTAGTTTCAAGTAGTGCAGTGTCAATCCTAGTGCATTACATGCTACGTATATGTATGTGTGTGTGTATATAGGGTGTCCCAGGAGGAATGTGCCAGACTTCGGGAGGGTGTTCCTTATGTTAAAGTATACCGATATAACCCAAAACACCTATGTCCAAAGTTGAACGATTACTTAGATAATGGCTAGAGAAGTTTGAAACTTTGACAGCTGTTACACACTTAGTGATTACCAAATACATATTAAAACTGGCAGGATTATGTGGTTTCTGTAATGTTAATATCTGTACTTAACATGTAATTAACGTATGAGTGACATAAAGCCATTAAATTGAACTACATAAACACCCGCATTAACGCCGTAGTCGTCCTTAGGGCTCCA
>Ga0123352_10018258_pt1 | contig 11184 bp, 7 predicted proteins | sample TergutLab28metaG_FD_89700 | JGI IMG/M metagenome (GOLD analysis project Ga0123352, IMG submission 89700) | Labiotermes labralis P1 segment gut microbial communities from Petit-Saut dam, French Guiana - Lab288 P1 | ecosystem: Host-associated > Arthropoda: Insects > Digestive system > Gut ... | reverse complement strand
GAGATGAAAATAGGCATTTGAACAAGAAGCGGCAAACACCCGCCAAACGGGTTAATCTTGTGCTTTGCATAAAGTGCCTGAATTTCGGCATTCATTTTCTGCTGCGATTCGCGTGTTTTAGTAACACTATCGTACTTTTTCTTTATTGCCTGCATTTCCGGCCCGACAAGCCTCATGCCCGCAAACGACTTTTGCATCTTGATTGCCAGCGGAATCATAATTATCCGCGTAAATATCGTCAGCAGTATTATCGAAACGCCCAGCACATTGAAGTGCATGAAAGTATGTACAAATTCAAAGATAAAATTAAGGATTGTACCAAAAATGGCTGACAACGGCCCCACAATAGCACCGGGGTCATTCACAACCATGTTTCCGGCACCAACGCCAAACGCCATTACCGTTCCTGAAATATTCGAAAACAACTATGTTCCTCCTAATACAGCGATTAATACGGCCACCCATACGCCCGCTACTCTACAGGGTCATAACCGCCGTCGCAAAATGGATTGCAGCGCAGCAAACGATATGTACCCATCGCAAGCCCTTTAAGCGGCCCATGCTTTGTAATCGCGTCCATCATATATTCCGAGCAAGTCGGATAGAAACGGCATGCGCGTGGCAAAATCGGGGATATTATGCTCTTGTAAAACCTTAACAAGGCAAGCAATATGTTCTCAAACACATTTGACACAACATAGTCCCTTCATACGAAATTCGTCCGATAAAACTTGTCTTTTTTCCGCATTGCTGCATCAGCTCCTCCTAGTGTGCCTAAAGGCACATGTCGTCATCACTTCTTTACACTACGAAAAAACCTGCGTTTTCCTCGGACATATTTCAAATCAAGTGACTATATATCCCCTGTTCCATCCGTTCTATCGGTTTAAATCCTGTTTCTTAGTCAAGTGCAGCAACGCGCTTTCTACCTGTACAAACTGCGCCTCGGCACAAGATGCCCGCGCAATTATAACGATATCATAGCCGCCGCGAAACTTATTCTCGTTCAAGCGATAGCTCTCTCTAATAAGCCTTGCAACTCTGCTTCTTATAACAGATTTGCCCACCTTCTTGCTTACACAAATTCCCAGCCTGTTCAACTCTGTGCCGTTTGCCAGCACATACATCACAAGAAGGCGGTTAGCACGCGAATGCCCTTTGTTATAGACAAACCGAAATTGATAATTCTTCTTTAATGACTCGGTAAAAACCATATTCCCTCGATTGGCAATGCCGAATTAAGCTGATAAAACTTTTCTGCCTCTTTGGCGTCTTCTGAGCAACACCTTGCGGCCGTTCGCCGTACTCATTCTCTTTCTGAAACCGTGTTCGCGCTTGCGTTGCTTATTTTTTGGCTGAAATGTCATTTTCATTGTAAAGCACCTTCTCCTTAATAATTCGATTCTTAATGACTTGACTGTCAAGTCTTGGGCATTAATAGCCACTCTAGTTCTACATTGTACTAGATATAGCTATTCGCGTCAAGAAGAAAATGTAATTGCAGTTAACCAAATTTTATTGTAAACTGTGTATTGGGAAGATTTCACATCAACATACACCAAAATTAACCATATAGAGAGGGATAAGACCATGAATATTTTGCAAATACTCCAAAATGAATTTAACATTAAGGAGCAGCACTTGCAGGCAACTATCGACCTTATAGACGAGGGCAACACGATACCGTTCATCGCCAGATATCGCAAGGAGATGACCGGTTCGCTCGACGACCAAGTCCTGCGGGAGTTGTTTGACAGACTGGCATACCTGCGCAACCTTAACGAAACGCGCGAAAACTACCGCAAGCTTATCACCGAAATGGACAAGATGACCGACGAAATAAACGCCGCGCTGGATGCCGCGCAAACACTTGCCGTGCTTGAAGACATTTACCGTCCGTACCGCCCAAAACGGCGTACACGAGCTTCTATCGCGAAGGAAAAAGGGCTTGAGCCTCTGGCACTGCTCATCTTCGAGCAGGATATAACCATACCTGTTGAAACCCCGGCCGAAGAATATATAGATGAAGAAAAAGGTGTTGCAACAATCGAAGACGCCGTTGCAGGCGCGATGGATATAATCGCTGAAATGATCTCCGACGACGCAAACTACCGCGCGATGATTAGGCGTATGACAAACGAAAGCGGCGTAATTTCCAGCAAAGCCACCGACCCTGAGAAGGAATCGGTATACGAAATGTACTACGATTTCACCGAGCCTGTGAAAAAGTGCGCCGGACACCGCACTTTGGCTATGAATCGCGGCGAAAACGAAGACTTCCTTAAAATCACCCTCGAAGCACCTGTTGACGATATCCTGCACTCGCTGAATAAAGCCATCAACAAGAAAAATCAGTACACCGACCGGCTAATCTCAGATACTATCGACGATTCGTACAAGAGGCTTATCGCTCCGTCAATCGAGCGCGAAATCAGGAATGACCTTACCGAAATCTCGGAAGAAGGCGCACTGAAAGTCTTTGCCAAGAACTTGCGCCAACTGCTGCTGCAAGCCCCAATAAAGGATAAAACCGTACTCGCGCTCGACCCCGGCTACAGAACGGGCTGCAAGGCGTGTATAATCGATGGTATCGGCAATGTGCTGTATACGGGCGTTGTATATCCTACGCCGCCGGCTAACAAGATTGCTGAGGCTAAAAAGGCACTTCTGCCGCAAATCGAAAAACATCAAGTTGACATCGTTGCTATCGGTAACGGAACCGCCTCACGCGAAACCGAGGCTTTCACCGCTGAAATGCTCAAAGAAACCAAGCGAAAAGTGTTCTATATAATCGTCAACGAGGCGGGAGCTTCGGTCTATTCCGCATCGAAACTTGGTGCGGATGAATTCCCTGAATTTGACGTTGCGCTTAGGTCTGCCGTTTCTATCGGACGCAGACTGCAAGACCCGCTTGCCGAACTTGTTAAGATTGACCCTAAGAGCATCGGCGTTGGACAGTACCAGCACGATATGAACCAAAAACGGCTCAGCGAAGCGTTAGGCGGCGTTGTCGAGAGCTGCGTTAACAGCGTCGGGGTTGATTTAAACACAGCCTCTCCTTCGCTGCTGTCGTATGTCGCGGGTATATCTTCGACTGTATCGAAAAACATACTCAAGCACCGCGAGCAGAACGGCAAGTTCAAGAACCGCAAGGAATTGCTGTCTGTTAAGAGCCTCGGCCCGAAAGCATTCGAGCAGTGCGCCGGATTCTTGCGTATTATGGACGGCGACAACCCGCTTGACGCTACGGGCGTTCATCCCGAGAGCTACGCGCAAACGCAGAAATTGCTCGTACACATGGGTTATTCCGCTGATGATGTCAAGAATCGAACTGTCACTGCGTTAAGGCCAAACGCAAGTGAACGCGAACGCCTGGCAAGCGACCTTAACATAGGCATCCCAACCCTTGAGGATATCCTGCGAGAGCTTGAAAAGCCCGGGCGCGACCCGCGTGAAGATGCTCCCGCGCCTATCCTGCGTTCGGACGTGCTTTCCATGGAAGACCTCGCCGAGGGAATGGTACTCAAAGGTGTTGTCCGCAATATCATCGATTTTGGCGCGTTTGTGGATATCGGCGTTCATCAGGACGGCCTTGTACACATCTCGCAGATAACTAACAAGTTCATCAAGCATCCGCTTGAAGTTGTCAGCGTTGGCGACATTGTTGACGTTATGGTACTCGGCGTTGACCTAAACAAGAAACGCATCAGCCTGACAATGAAGATTCCGAAATCGCATATTCAATAATATTACAAATTTCTGACAAAAGGCTTGCAAACCACATTTAGTTGTGGTATACTGCTCGTTGCATAGATAACTTTTTTGGTTGGAGGTCACACATGAGTCCCTTATTTGTACCCTTAGCAATTGTGTATGTTCTTTTGTGCATCGGCTTAATCACTATCATTTTGATGCAGAAAAAGCGTCAAGCCGGGTTCGGTGCCGGTCTTACCGGTATGTCATCCAGCGGCGGCAGCTTCTTAGATAAAAACAAGGCGAACACTAAAGAAGGCCAGCTTGAGAAATATTCCAAGATTGGCGGAGCGTTGTTCTTCTTGCTTTCCATCGCTCTTGGGCTGCTTGCCTAAATCACATCACAATCTAAGACTTTGACAGGGGGATAGTTTTATCTATCCCTCTTTTATTATCCTCACGTTTCTATCAAAAAAGAGGAACTTGCGGGTCAAACCCGCAATGGACTTATAACGAAACAAGTGATTGTCATTCTGAGCCTTGGTGCTTTCGCTATGCGAAAGTGGTGTGCGAACCCGGAGAAAGCCGGGCGGTTCGAAGAACCGTTTTCCGCGAATCCGTTGCGCAAGCCGCAGGCAAATCACTAGGGCGAAGAATCTTTCTTTTAAAAAGATAAGATCCTTCGGCTTCGCCTCAGGATGACAATCATTGGGGAACTTTGTCTCAGGATGGCAGTAAAAACTCTGTTTCGTTACAACTCTAATGACGATTGTTTGTAGGGCAGAGGCTTACCCCGCCGCCTGTATAAACAAACCAATATTATTAACAGAGGTATCACAAATGAAAACAAAACAAGAAACACACAGCGGCAGCATTTCAAGTGCCGCAAAAGAAAAAGTCCGTAAGATACTTGCTTTCATGGGCGACAAAGTATACAAACCCATGAAGGCTAAATCCCTTGCGGAGCTGATTGGTGTGCCTAAGAGCAAACGCACCGAATTCAAAAACATTATCAGCCATTTGCTCCAAAGCGGCGAAATTGTCATCAGCAGCAAGGGTAACCTTAGCTTGCCGCGGCAGCTTGGCATACACAAGGGCGTTTTTAGCGGTACACGGCACGGTTATGGTTTTGTAACGCTTGATGACGCAAAACTGGCCGCCGACTGCGGCGATATATTCATTCCGCCGAGTTCTGTAAATGATGCCGTCAACAAGGATACCGTGTTATGTAAAATAACCACGGCAGACAGCGGCAGCAGGCGCGCCGAAGGCGAAGTCATCCGCATTGTGAAACGCGGTTATGATGCTATCGCAGGTATATATATCAGCCCTGATGATATTCTGAACAGACAGCTTGGCGAAAACTTCTTCCTGCCGAAACCCGGTTTTGGCGTATTTCATCCGCTTGACCACAAAATCAGCGACCATATCGTCATAAAAGCTGCAAACACAATGAACGCCGCAAGCGGTGACAAGGTTATGATAACCCTGACAAAGCGAGCGCATGACAACGCTCCGCGTGAAGGTATCGTGGTTGAGGTGCTTGGACACGGCGGCGAACCCGCTGTAGATGTACTCTCGCTGATTCGCCTGCACGGCATTCCAAGCGAATGGAGCAAAGGCGTGCTTGAACAGGCCGAACTCGCACCAACTTTCGTTGCAGAAAAAGACACCGAAGGGCGGCTTGACTTGCGCGGCACCGTCACTATCACAATCGATGGAGAAGATACAAAGGACGTTGACGATGCAGTCACCATAAAACGCTTGCCAAACCGCAATTTCGAGCTTGGTGTACACATCGCCGATGTCGCGCACTATGTACGCCATGGCAGCCTGCTTGACCTCGAAGCGCGTAACCGCGGCACATCGGTATACCTTGCGGACCGCGTTATTCCAATGCTGCCCAAGGAGCTGAGCAACGGTATTTGCTCGTTAAACTGCGGCGTTGACAGGCTCGCACTTAGCTGCATCATGCAGATTGACGCTAAAGGTGCTGTAGTCTCGCATGAAATTGCCGAGAGTGTTATACGCGTAGACCGCGCAATTACGTATACTATCGCGAATGACATCGTTACAAGCGGCAAACAATCGGGCTGCTATTCCGAATACGCCGAATTCTTTGACATGCTTACAACAATGAACGAATTAGCTGAAGCTCTTAGAAACAAGCGGCTAAAGCGCGGCAGTATCGAGTTTGGTTTCCCCGAGGCAAAAATTACGCTGAACGAGTACGGCGAACCAATAAGCATAACGCCGTCTGTCCGCAATGCCGCAACCGGCATTATTGAAGAGTTTATGATTGCCGCTAACGAAACCGTAGCCGAGGAGTATTTCTGGCGAGAAATCCCGTTTGTTTATCGCACACACGAAAAGCCTTCGCCCGATAACATCCGCCAACTGAACCAATTTCTTCACAACTTCGGATATACGATAAAAGGGACAGATCTGCGCCCCGGCTCTATCTCAGCACTTCTCTCAAAAGTCGAGGCAACCCCCGAAGAGGCTCTAATCAGCCGCATGGCGCTGCGGAGCTTTCGCCAAGCGCGCTACACTCCTGAAAACATAGGGCATTTCGGGCTGGCCTCGAAATACTATACGCACTTCACCTCGCCTATCCGCCGCTACCCCGACCTTACCATACACCGCATAATCAAGGCGACACTGCACAACAGGCCCAAGCAGGCAGCAAAAGTAACCGCTGACCTTACGGAGGTGTGCGGTAAATGTTCGCTTTACGAACGCCGAGCCGAACAATGCGAACGCGATGTTGCAAACCTCAAGAAAGCACAATTCATGAGGGCGCATATCGGTGAGACTTTCGCGGGAATAATCAGCGGTGTAACCAAAAACGGCATATATGTCGAGCTTGAAAATACCGTAGAGGGATTTATCAGCACGGCATGGCTATCTGATGGTTATACTTTTCAACAAGAACACATGTGCTATACCTCTCACGACGGACACAGCTACCGCATGGGCGACAAAGTCGCGGTTGAAGTCAAAAGTGTTGACACCGAGGTATCTCAGCGGGTTAACTTTGCCTTTTTGAATGAAGATATGTAAATACTTATAAGCCGGGTTGACATACCCGGCTTTATCTGATAAACTAAAGTGTGAAAAAACTAACAATCGTTGTTTAATTATCAACATACATAATAATAGACTTCTTTCGGAATTGATTTTCGTTGATTTTAGTGCCTTGTGATAGCAAAAAATAAGCAAAAAAACGATGAAATGTAATTCCAAATGAAGTCTAATAAGAAAGGGCGTTCAGACACTATGAAAGATGTGTTAGACTTAAAGGTTGTTGACGCAATCATCGACAACCACGGCTGCAAGCCAAGCGCAATAATCTCTATCTTGCAGGATGTGCAAGATACATACCGCTACCTCCCCGAAGAGGTTTTCACACACCTATCCAAACGTCTCAAAATGAGCCGTGCCAGAATTTATTCTGTCGCGACTTTTTACGAGAATTTTTCGTTGGAGCCAAAGGGGAAGTATGTAATTAAAATATGCGACGGCACAGCCTGCCACGTACGCAAATCGATTCCTATTTTGGAGCGCATGCAGCGAGACCTTGGGCTTTTGGGCGACAAAAAGACAACAGATGACAAACTGTTCACTGTTGAGACCGTTTCATGCCTTGGAGCATGCGGCCTTGCGCCTGTTATCACCGTGAACGATAAAGTCTACCCCGCTGTAACGCCCGATTTTGCATCGGAATTACTGCAAAAACTGAAAGAGGAGGCCGCAAACGATGCTCAAGAATAGACAGGCCTTAATAGCCTTTCGCAACAAATGCAAGGAAATGTACAACGCCGAGAAGAAAAAGATTCTCGTATGCGCAGGAACGGGCTGTATCGCCGGAGGCGCGCTTGAAATTTACGACAGGCTTAAAGAATTAATGGATGAAAGTAACATCCCATATACACTTGAACTCAGCGAGGACGCTCACCCGGAAAGTGTCGGCCTTAAAAAATGCGGCTGCCACGGTTTCTGCGAAATGGGCGTGCTTATACGTATAGAGCCTGAAGGCTATCTGTATGCAAAGGTTAAGCTTGAAGACTGTGAGGAAATCGTCAAAGAGACTATAATCGGCGGAAAGTTCGTTGAGCGGCTTGCCTACAGAACCGGCGGCGTAGTTTACGAAAAGCAGGAAGAAATTCCTTTCTACAAAAGCCAATCGCGCTTGGTGCTTTCGCTCTGCGGGCATATCGACGCGGACCATATCAGCGAATACATAGCCGTTGGCGGATACACCGCGTTTGAAAAAGCTCTGTTCGATATGACCGCCGACGGTATTGTCAACGAAATCAGCGAATCGGGCTTACGCGGGCGCGGCGGCGGCGGTTTCCCCGCCGGCAGAAAATGGGCGCAGGTTAAACGTCAGGACAGATTCCCGAAATATGTCGTCTGTAACGGCGACGAAGGCGACCCCGGCGCATTCATGGACCGCAGCATAATGGAGGGCGACCCGCACAGCGTAATTGAGGGCATGCTTATCGCAGGGCTTGCGACAGGCGCGTCTGAGGGATATATATATGTACGTGCAGAGTACCCGATGGCAGTGGCACGCTTAGCCGCAGCCATTGAAGAAGCCACCGGCCTCGGCCTGCTTGGCGATAACATCCTCGGCACTGAGTTTTCGTTCAAAATGCTTATAAGCCGCGGCGCGGGCGCATTTGTCTGCGGCGAGGGCAGCGCACTTACCGCTTCCATCGAAGGCAAGCGCGGTTTCCCGCGTGTTAAGCCTCCGCGTACCGTTGAGTACGGCCTGTTCAATCAGCCAACCGTGCTGAACAATGTCGAAACATTTGCCAACGTTCCGTTTATCGTCAACAACGGTTCGGATTGGTTCAAAAAAATCGGCCCGCCGAACAGCCCCGGCACAAAGGCGTTCGCGCTTACCGGCAACATCCAAAACACAGGGCTTATAGAAGTCCCGATGGGTATGACCCTGCGCGAAATCATCTTCGATATCGGCGGCGGCATACGCGACGGAAAAGCATTTAAAGCCGTACAAATCGGCGGCCCGTCAGGCGCATGCCTTACCGAAGAACATCTCGACATGCCGCTTGACTTCGATTCGCTTAAAAAAGTAGACGCAATGATAGGTTCGGGCGGGCTTGTTGTCATGGACGACAACACCTGCATGGTCGCGGTTGCGAGATTCTTCATGAACTTTACACAGCATGAATCGTGCGGAAAGTGTGTACCGTGCCGCGAGGGTACAAGGCGCATGCTTGAAATCCTCGACCGTATAGTAAGCGGCGAGGGTCAAGACGGCGATATCGAGCTGCTGCTTGAACTTGCCGACACAATCTCATCCACGGCTCTTTGCGGGCTTGGCAAGAGCGCGGCATTCCCGGTTGTCAGCACGATTAAGACATTCCGCAAAGAATACGAGGCTCACATCTTTGACAAGAAATGCCCCGCCGGAAGCTGCTCGAAACTCAAGAGTATCGTAATCGACCCCGAACTGTGCAAGGGCTGTACAAAATGCGCCAAAGTATGCCCTGTTGACGCAATCAGCGGCAAAGTTAAAGAACCGTTTGTGATAGATAGCGTGAAATGTATCAAATGTGAGGCGTGCATTCCTGCCTGTCCATTTAATGCGATAAAGGAGGCCTAGACGATGACTAACAAGAAATTTGCTACAATCGACGGCATTCCCGTGGAAATCGGCGGGGAAAAGAACGTACTTGCACTTATCCGCAAAGCCGGTATCGAGCTTCCGACGTTTTGCTACTACTCCGAGCTTTCGATTTTCGGCGCATGCCGCATGTGCGTATTTGAAGATGAACGCGGAAATATAGACGCATCCTGCTCTGCCCAGCCTTGGGACGGCATGGTTATCAAGACTAACACGGAAAGACTTCGCAAATACCGCAAAATGATTTTGGAGCTGCTGCTCTCGAACCACTGCCGCGACTGTACCACATGCGAAAGCAGCGGACGCTGTAAGCTTCAAGAACTCGCCCACCGTTTTAATATCACGGGCGTGCGCTTCCCTAACAACACCGAACCTGCCGTAGACGCATCATCACTGTGCATCACGAAGGACCAAAGCAAGTGCATTCTCTGCGGCGACTGTGTAAGAATGTGCCACGAGGTACAAAACGTAGGCGCGATTGACTTCGCCCACCGCGGCTCTAAGATGACCATCAGCACGGCTTTCAACGAGCCTCTGGCAGAGTCGAACTGTGTCGGCTGCGGGCAATGCGTTGCCGTATGCCCAACCGGTGCACTTATCATCCGCAACGATATCAACGGGCTGTGGAAAGAGCTCGACGACCCTAACGTTAAAGTTTCCGCACTTGTAGCCCCTGCGGTACGCGTTGCCATGGGCGAAAAATTCGGCTTCGCCGAGGGCGATAACGCAATGGGCAAGATTGTTGCCGCGCTTAGGCGCATGGGCTTCGATGAAGTTTTCGATGTCGCAACAGGTGCAGATTTGACTGTTATAGAAGAATCGAATGAACTTGTTGAGCGGCTTAAAGCTGAGAAAAACTTGCCTCTTCTTACCTCTTGCTGCCCTGCGTGGGTGCAGTATTGCGAAAACAATTATCCCGAGCTTGTTCCAAATATATCTTCGTGCGCCCCTCCGGTGCAGATGCTTGCACGGGTAATCAGAGCTATGGACACCACGGAAAAACGCCACGTTAACGTAACAATAATGCCGTGTACCGCTAAAAAAGCCGAGGCCGCGCGCAAGCAATTCCAAAAAGACGGCGTGCGAAACCTCGATTATGTAATCACAACGCGCGAGCTTATCCAAATGATCAGCGAATCGGGTATTGTTTTCGAAGAACTCGACCGTGAAGCAATCGACATGCCATTTGGCGTTGCGACAGGAGCAGGTGTCATATTCGGTGTTACCGGCGGTGTTACTGAAGCCGTCTTGCGTAATGTTTCCACGGATAAAACTTCGGCCGGTCTGCAAACCATCGCATACCAAGGCGTACGCGGTATGGAGGGCGTGAAAGAAACCTCCATAATGGTCGGCGACCGCGAAGTCAGAATCGCTATCGTAAGCGGCCTCAGAAACGCCTCCGAATTGCTCGACCGTGTCCAAGCCGGAGAAAAGTACGACTTTATCGAAATCATGGCCTGCCCGGGCGGCTGTGTAAGCGGCGCAGGGCAACCTCTCGTATCACGTGCCAACAAGGAAAAACGCGGCAAAGGCCTCTACTCGGCCGACAAAGGCTCTACCATCAAGCGTTCTGAAGACAACCCAATCGTAAAAGCACTCTACGATGGCGTCCTCAAAGACCACGCACACGATATTCTCCACGTCTCCTATACAGGCGATAAATCACATCACTAACACGCACCTGTAACCTATCAACAAGGCTGTTTTGCTGCAAGTTCAGTAAAACAGCCTTGTTTCGGAAAATATTGATTGTGGGCAGACACAAGGTCTGCCCCTACAACACACCTTTGCTCGTCATTAAAGTTGTAACAAAATTGCAGGCAGCCTCGTCTTTG
>Ga0123352_10018257_pt1 | contig 11184 bp, 3 predicted proteins | sample TergutLab28metaG_FD_89700 | JGI IMG/M metagenome (GOLD analysis project Ga0123352, IMG submission 89700) | Labiotermes labralis P1 segment gut microbial communities from Petit-Saut dam, French Guiana - Lab288 P1 | ecosystem: Host-associated > Arthropoda: Insects > Digestive system > Gut ... | reverse complement strand
TTAGATGCCGGACTGCTGGCTAGAAGTCAGTACTCGGAAGGTCCTGCGACCGGCCACCTCGACACAGGTTTTTCTTGGTTTCCCTGTGTCTATAAGCAAATGCTGAGATGGTTCCCAACATTCTAAGTTGCCACTACACGTTTCTCATGTAGCCCTCCCAAATTAAATTTATTAGCAACCAATTTCATATTTTGTATACATGTAAAATAACCACTGTCACCGGGTGACAACCAATTCCAGTTAATAATAATAATAATAATAATAATTATAACTCTTTCTTAGATTCAGATATGGTCAAAAAATACCTGGAGTCTTTTATTACGCCACACCAATTTGAAATTAGGATTTAGGAATGAAAAGGAAACATCCAGAAAATAAAATCTTTCCTCTCATTAATTATGTGCAGTACTCTGAATATATCCAGGGAAGTAAATGTTGGTAGAGATCCATGCGTATTCTTCTATGAAACATCATTCCCTATCGAGTTGCGTCCATGGAAAGGGCAACTGTTATTCGCTAAATACTAGACTGTGTGTCCCCACATTCATTCTGATCACTGCTGCGAACAGCAAAGTTTCTGTTACTTCAGGGAACAAAGCGTGCCTTCAGTACGCAACCAGTCACTCTAAAGAATGAGTTATCAATTTTCCAGCAGAATATTTTGATCCAATAAACCTGCTGTGTTTCGCGTAGCCTTGCTTGGGTGAAAATTGCCCCAAATGATCATAATATTACTGTCATAAGGCAGAATTTTGTTCTAAGAGAAGCAGAAAGACCTGAAAGCCAAAACGCCTGATTGGTAAAAACGTATTAAGAAAGTAAATTTCACCATAGAACAGGCCACGAAGGGGGAGTAGAAGTATAGCTCTACTCTTTCCGTGACTTCGGCGCTAGATGGGGGTGGGTGGTAACGCCACTCTCGTGCCATTTTACCTCCCGGAGAGATCCGATACCCATTGTATAGGAGACTGTATGGGCCCCAGGGCCGGTCTGGACTGGTGCAGAAAATCTCGCCCCCACCGGGATTCGATCCCCGGACTATCCAGCCCGTAGCGAGTTGCTATACTGACTGAGCTATCCCGGCCCATACTTACTAAGAAAATTAAACATTTTTTATACAATATGTTCCTAAAATGTATTATTCGCAATTCAGTTGTCAACGATTGACTCAGATTCAGTTATGTGTTATGTTTTCGGTAAGAATTTTGGACAAGAATATTGCCAGACACTTAGTAGTTGCTTGATCTCACGCGTGACGCAACGGAAGTACATTTCTGAAGAGAATCTAAATCCCAGTTGAAATATTTGTATTTTCCAGGACTGCTCGGTCACACTACGTCGCTCATTAAGATAATGTCAGATAATCAAACAACACATATTTATTTCCTTTTATCGAACTGCTGCCTTTTCAAATATTCACATCACTTTTAAAACTTATGCGTATTAAAATTTCACGTTTTTGCACTGTAATTCACACGCATGTAATTCCCATAACGTGTTTAAGGAAGACACGAGGTGTCAAACACATGTCCACAGAGTTAGGGTATGAAAAGTGAGCTTTAGGTATTTTTTTCGGTACTTTTTTGGAAGACCACAAAATAAGAATTTCAAATATCTTCTTCGGTTGTGTCCAGAAAAAAAACTTTTCCAGGCTTTAATAATAACATAAGACGAGTTAGACCATTCAATAGGGGCTCTTTTTGAGTCAAAACACAACTATATTATGTTGTTATCTTTATTTAAGCTAAACGACATGTTTCGGTCCTTGCACTGGGCCATCTTCAGGTCACAAGATATACAATTGAAGAGACTATACAGTGTGAATCATAAAATAGGTTATATGTACCTAAAATTAAAGATCTCGTTGAATTTTGGATCCATATATCACATTTTATGATTCACACTGTATAGTCTCCTCAGTTATATATCTTGTGACCTGAAGATGGCCCAGTGCAAGGGCCGAAACATGTCGTCAGCTTAAATAAAGATGACGTCCTAAGATAGTTGTGTTTTGACTCAAAAGAACCCCTATTTAATTGTAAATAAATCACAACGTGAATGATGCATCTAAATACCAATTACACCAGTTGAAATTCATTTACGGACATTGAAATGAATTCGTTTCACAATAACTGAATGCCTTAATGCAAGGCTAAAAATACCTAGGGAAAGAAATGTAGGTAATTTTTGAATGACTAAGTTGTGTGTTATGACCAGAATGTATTCTGGTATCGATACGCAACACAGCGGTTCGAAATGCAGACGACACACCAATACTGTACTTCCCCAGCACAGGTTTCAACACAGACCCACAGCCACACTGCTCTTACCGGAATGCGCTGATCATGTCGATACACTAATAATATAATTTGCGAGAAGAAGCGTCCTGCAGCTAAAGAGTACGATGCCTGGTCTCCAGCTTCGACGCTCACACGTAGAGGAATGAGGGTTTCCGGGGGCAACCGTCTTCAGCGTCACAATCTCAAGGCATGGAAAGTCGCTCAGTGGGGGGGTTTTCAAGGAAAGGACTCGTAAGTTAAAACGCATCCATATGTAATTACATATCGGTGTGGCGCTTGCGGACAGATGCCGTGAGGCTGTACCGGCATTATATGATAGTGGGAAGAAATCGTGAGTGGAGTATCGGTGTATTTGGAATCATATGTATGCTCTTAACCCTTAACCCGCTAACGTGGAAAATATGGTGAATTCCTAATAATGCCAGGAGATAGTAGACGGGATTTAACTCGGATTTTAAAGTGTTAACATAAAAGATCTAATTCAGAACATTTTAATAGTTTTTAATTACTGTGGAGTGGCAACCACACAACTAACCACGTTGTAACTTGGAATTCTTTTACTAATATTACCCCGAAGATGGCCGCAATGGCGGCTGAAACGCGTCGATGAGAAAATTGTTATTAAAAACCATTGAAATGCATTTTGGATTTTATTTTTATATTATGGACCTGATTAGAGCAAAGAATGCGGAACAAATTAAAATAATCAGAGTTTTCCTTGAAAGTTGTTAGTTCTTGTCATTAACATGAAATCAGTTTTTAACTTACTAAAACCTAGGTTTAAGATAATGACATTACACATTTAGTGGTATACTCCAACAAAACAAAATTGCATCTCCATTACAAAGACACATCTGGTAATGTTGTGTAAAAAAATATATCGTTGTTGAATTTAAAATCAAATACTGCTTCACAGAAAACACACTACAACTGTATTACAAAGGATAATCTGTTAACTTTTCAAATCCCAGCGCGAAATATACGTAACACTAAATGCAAGTTTCAGTAACTTAATATTTTTCGCGAAGTATGCTTATGCGTGTGTAGGTTTCACACAATTCTCAGAACAAACAGACAGCATTTTTATGTGCAGATTTAACTGGCTGTGGGCCGGGAAGCGTAGTCGGTATAGCGACTGGCTACGGGTTAGACGGTCCGGGGATCGAATACTGGTGGGGGTGAGATTTTCCACACCTGTCCACACCGGCCCTAGGGTCCACCCAGCCACCTGTATAAAGGGTACCGGGTCTTTCCCGGGGGTAAAAAGCGACCGGGGCGTGACGCTGACCCCTCACCACGTTCTAGTGCCGTGGTCAAGAAAGAGTAAAGCTATACCTCTACTACCCCTATGGGCCATACGGCCTGTACAGAGCCTCAGTGCCTGTACAAGGATACACTTTAGCTTTTACCTTTTTATTTAACCGGCTGATCTTTCTAAAAGACATAGACTGTGTAGTTTGTGAGGCAGATGTTGATGTTTAATCGCATGGATAATGTGACACATAAATACCGTCTGTGTGTAAGTAGTGAGTTTTTTTAATCCTTTGACGCCTAATGTCAACTATAGTGGTCTTACCGCACCGCTAACCTCCAAAGTTGCATTTTATATATTTATTCAACAAATATAGGTACTAAATATTTTAAACATGGTATATAATCTCCGTCTTTTTTCTCTTCGACATGCAGTTTGTTTCATAATTCTAACGTATTTGGATCGTGTATTATTCACATTTTATATACAGGGTGTGCTAAAATAAAAAAAAAATAATTCCGGCGCCAAAAGGTTAACTCTAAGGCTACCTGTACAGTATACCTTTATGTATAACTCAAATTGACAATAAAACTAAACCTCCTTCTTTATCTATCCTTTAAAAATCAATTTTAATCTATTCTTGTGTTAAAACCAACGAGAGGCACTAATTTCTCAAATTTATTTCTGAAATAGGACTCTACGTGTTTCGGAGAGTTTCTCTGCCCATCATCAGGAGTATAGCACTGTACACACAGCAATAGGTATATATCATACAGGTTTGATGACAGCTTGCTAGTGGAATCAGGATGGAACATTCTGATCCCGCTAGCAAACAGTCAGTGTAACCCCTATGACATATACCATTGCTGTGTGTACAGTGTTAGACTCTTGATGATAGACAGAGATACTGTCTGAAACATGTAGAGTCCTATTCCAAAAAATAAATTTGAGAAATTAATGCCTCTCGTTGGTTATATTTCAAGAATATATCACGATGCACGATCCTCTGAATGTCAAAATCCATTTTAATCTGTCTATAGAAGTTCAGGGATGTTATAATTCTGACCAGACCTTTCAGAAGCTGGTGCTATCTTCTTCACCTGCTTAAGAAGCGTCACACGTTCATCTACGCCTACTCTCTATGCAACCCAACTACCCGAAGCTCTTTAGAATTTCCCACATGAGCAGCATGCGTGTGGTTCTACCGACTCCATTGAACATGCTATTCAAGGCATCAATTCTGTTTATTATCGATCGTAATGATAGATTCGTAATAATTACTTGTTTTGTCTGACTCTTTATCAAACGAACCGAAAGTAGCAAGTTTTGAGTTTTTCATTGTGGTAGGTATCAAAATTATAGTTTAGTATGACAGTTGTGTGTGCAATTTGTTTAGTTACGCTAAGAGCATCTCAGAACACACGATATTCTAATGATACGATTATCAGCCTGTAATTTCTTGGAAATAGAGTGGAAATATCGGTCTTTGTCTGACATAAGGTGTTGTTCTGCCATTTGTCTGGAAGAGCTGAAAATAACCTCGCAACCCCCAACTCAATATAGTCCTTCTACATTTCCCAGCTTCGAACCGGGTACCTTCCGAGTATGATAAGAAGCGTCGCCACTCAAAGGAATTTGACGAAACCGTGTATTTTTATAGAGGGGTTAAAGTATATCACATCAGTTTTCTGATTCTTCAAAGTAAAAAGCACCCCCCCCCCCACCCCGCTCTCGCCACCCAAGTATAGTTTACGAACAGCCCATTTAAAAGCCACTGATTACTACATCTTCGCTTACAGGCACCGTTTGGGTTTCACTTTGACTATATAAAAATGTGTATATATATATATATCTTCTTCTTCTTCTTATCCTTCAATCTTTTAATTGGTTGGCAGCTTTCCATCTGGAATTGTTGCAAGCCATTCTTTTCATTGCTGTGTTACTGTCAACTCCTGTGTTTCTGGAGACTTGCTTCAAATAATGTAATAATGTAGTCGAGGTCTTCTTACGGCCTTTTTTTCCGGTTATATATATATATATATATATATATATATATATATTTTTTTCTTTGATGACTTTGTCTCCCACTTTTTATGTGGAAACATGAAGCAAAAACTCCTCCGACACTTTAGCACCGGTGTATACCAGATACGGTACACCAAAACCCAAAAGATAAAATATTTTAATGTACAGTTGTTTGAGGAAGGAGAGCTATTTAAGAAATTTTCGTGGATCTAAAAGAAATGGAAAAATTGTCCACACGTAGGGTATTGGCTACGGTCATCCATACTGAAAAGCAACTGTCTCGTTCTGTCTTTATTACTTTAAGTCCATATTCCGTTATTTACTCATATATCGGTTTATTACGTATTTATTTATTTACAGGTGTAATGTGAATTTAAACGTTAACTGGAAAATTAGACATTTTTCTGTCTTACCTGTACTTCCCACAGACAACTCACAAAATCGATTATTGGTTATCTATTACTCGCAAACCGCTCGAAATGCATTATAAAATGGCAGTTACACTGATCACGCACCTTGAAAAGTTCCTGAAAGTCACCTAAACTGAGTAAGCAGTAATGACATCTAGACACAGTTTGCTTTGTGCCAGGGTGAGTCAACATTACTGTCGGAAAAACAGGTGCTGCCACATTGCTTCATGCTTTCCGGAAATCATTGCTTCCTCGCGTATTCATCGATATTTATAAGAATGTCGACAGATTTTAATGTTTCAAGCACATATTTATTAAGTAAGTTATTTTAAATCTTACGTAATTTCCTCTTTCTTTAATTTGTTCCTTTTCTACATTCCTTTATCTTTATTTTTCCTTGTCTCTTTCGATCTCTGAAACCTATTCTTCTCTGTCTGTTTATACTACTTTCATGTTTGTTCTCGCAGTATTGCAAATTACAACACGGAAAAAGTATGTTTCTGAACTCCTAAATAAATTATCTCCTTTCGTTCGTTTTACGTAAATCAACCCGTATCTAGAAGGCAGAACTACAAAAGTGGCACACTTTCCGTTCGTTAGTGTCTGGACACTGGAATAGAGCGTGTTGCCGTCCAATAACAAGTGAGGAGCTAGAATCGCTGTCGTCTGTTATTGGCAGCCATCGATATTCATCTTGTAAACAGAGATATTAGGTGGCAGCGCCCTTTATTGTGGGACAATGTCTCCGTTCTTTCGTTACTATAGCGACTGCACACTGTACAGTGTGACAACATTATCTGTATCCTGCAAGATCACCGTGGGTTCTGCCTTCCGTCACTCGAAGACTGAGATCGAAATATCGAACAATATTGAAAAAGACAAGTATAAAAAATTTCGGCTTCTTTTCTGTGTTGTCCGGTGCAGGTAGGGGCCTTGCTGCAGACCGGTGTATGTCCATGGATACTGTCAGAATTCTGTACATAACATTCAGACAATAAAAAATTTGAAGCCTATATCCACATATAAGTAAAGCGCCGATGAACAGAAACCTTGCACAGTGAAATAATTTCTGGGGATTCCAATTCAGAGTGTTTTACTGTTTTATATGAACGTATTTGTTTTTATACTTGTGCGTATTTTACAGTTTGTATACCCATTCTTTTCTTTTACGTTTCTCTCATTCATTCATTTTTTCTTTCATTCTTTCATTTTTTTTCCTCTTACTATCTTTCTTTCGTGTGTATTTATAGACTTAAGAATTCATTTAGTCACTAACATATGACGTCATCTAATTGTCTATTTAAGCCATCAGGTAGTTAACATTTAAATAATAAAATTTAACTCGAATAACATTTAAAATTTCAGTTCGTACCGCGCAGTAAACAAATTCCTTATTGATTATGAAGCCAGTAAATTAATGCTGCGTACATAAACCATTGCTGTTGTTTTAGAAGCAGGCAAAATAAACAAAATCACTATGTGGTCGAACATAAAATTTTTGTGCTAAAGATCGTGGGAAATAAATTTAGCATTGGACTTGAGATGGTCAATTAATTAGATATTAAGTTCATTATTTAACTAGTAAGTCACTTACTTAAATATTAGATTATAAGCTAGTGTGTTTGAGGCATGGCTAATTAATAAACATTTCAATGTACTCTTTATAGATCTGTTCATCTTTGGTGTACTTTGCAGGCGCGTTCACAAAATTGCGACGGGCGAGTGTTAACTTTGTCATGTCCGTCTGTCTGTCTGTCTGTTTGCATGGAACACCTCGACCCCCACAGAACGTATTTTCATGGAATCTGATATTCGATTATTTTTCGAAAATTTGTGGGGGAAAATTTAATTTTCATTAACAATCGGACAATACAAATAAGTTCGTTACACGAAGACCTATGCACACTTGTGATATCTCGCTCATTTCTTCTTGGAATGAGAAATGTCTCGGACACAAGTTGTAGAGTAGAAACACATTTTACTTTCAAAAATATTTTCCCCGAAAATGTGGTGTTTATGAGATAATGTGAACAAACACGATACAGCGCATGCGCATTGCATGCCGGATAACTAAGGCTACGTACACATACTCATAACATATAGTAATTAATGCTTGTCCAAGAAAAAAGTGGGAAAGCTAGGGCGCCTCAATATTACCTAAATTGTTTGTCTTTTTTGCACATAAATTTCACGGGCAAAGAAATACACGAATATGAATGTCCCACACTTAGTGTACCGGTAAAACTCTGGTTTTATATCGTGCAGATACGCTAGTTCCAATCTCAACGTACGATTGGCTAGCCTTACTAAAATTTAGGCATTTTTCCTCATTATCTCAAGGCCAATGCACAGATAGTATATCAATGACTTCTTCCAATTCTCTTCACATTCAGCGTCCATGAATCATCCCACCATTTGGCGCTACATGTTTCGGGATCCTGACAATGCCGTATGAAACCTACAGTACATCTGCCCTCTTTTTGCAGTTTGCATGACGTCTCCTTTGTGTGTGTGTGTTTGTGTGTGGAGACATGCAGTGGCGTGTTATGTTCCGACAACTCGATGCAGCACCTAAAGATCAACTTACAAACAGGACAGTCTATACCACTTCACGATAAACATTTATTGTCTGTGCACTCCGCTCACTTTACCCTAATGTAATATGTCACAACACATCAGCAGCACCTTGCGGTCTGATGTAGTGGTACAGTGCTACTAGCAATACATGCGGGAAATATATGGCAGCGGAAACTAAAATTATCGAATTTAATTTCTATGGTTAAAGGAAAGTATATTGATGGCTATGAGTCCAGTAGGATGTCACAATACTAATGATTTTAATTTTGGGGGGTGGAGGGGAGTTTAATTGGGTCAGGCAGTTAGCGGCCGGCCTCCCACTATGAAGTTCCGGGTCTTTTCTTGACCAGTCGACGAAGTGGCACTGGCACGGGACGTTCTCCGGGTAATTCGGTTTTCCCCTGTGTATCATTCCACCAACGCTCCACACCCTTATTTCATACTTCCACCACGATTACTATACATGTATCAACAGCTGATAATATTAACTAGAACATAACAAAGAATTTTGTGTATTACACGTACAGTCGAACACAGCTAAATTTTACAGCAGTACAGTAACAATACAACTACATGTTTCGGCCCTATATGTGGGCCATTTTCAGGTTGAGATTCAACTTACAGATCAGATATACAAGATTTGTGAGGCGTTTGTCTGTGGATTGGGTTGGGGGGGGTTGTGGGAACGAGATCTCGTTCCCCCCCACCCAATCCCCAGACAAAGACCCAACACATCTTGTATATCTGATCTGTAAGTTGAATCTCAACCTGAAGATGACCCACATATAGGCCGAAACATGTAGTTATATTCTTACTGTACTACTGTAAAATTTAGTTGTGTTCGACTGTACGTGTAATACACAAAAGTTTTTTGTTATTGAACTAACACAACGGGGATGACGCACCTTAAGATTAATTAGAACGCTTTTTTCCTTACGGTTATGACATTTACCTATTTAATCCTTCCTTATTATTCTAAAATATTTTGCTGTTTTTCACTTCCCCGTAGTTTTTATTCTGTTTACGTGTTTATTTGTTCTCCCTTACGTTCGTTGGAGGAAGAAGGATCCTGTAAGTTTAATTTTTTCTTATAACGCCTATATCACTTATATCGACAAAATGACAAATGTTTAAAATCTACAGTTGAAAAAATATATTTCTTATCTGTATTCCTCTCCCTTTTCCTTGCAATTTTAACCGTTTCCAACCTCTCCCCTTCCTTCCTAAAAGTGATATGTGTGACTTCAAAGTATTCAATAAAGTTCCATCTTTTCTCTGTCAGATGGCATAGTATCGAACATACAGGTGACATCTGTGTAAGCATGTGAAAAACTACTATGCCTTTGGGACGACATTACACAGACAGTTGCAAGAACGCCTCCTTTCTATATAAAAACTATTTTTTAATGCTGAAACTCCGTGAAACGTCAGTTATTTTTCTGCCTTCACTTCTACACCATGCAGATATCTGTAACTGTCAATATTGTTAAAATGTCAAATCAGGCTCTCAGTAATTAAATCTGATGCTCCTGTAATGACCTCTGGCGTGGATGGCCATTGCTCTCGGTATATTGATCCCTACTGTGCTATTACTATTTACGGGGCACCCTATAGCTTTAATATGAAGCCGTGAAGGAGGCGGAAGACAACATGGCGATGAAATGGATGCCATCTCTTCAAGAGTGCAACTCATTCTCCTCTTCTCTGCTTCTTCTTCTACTTCGCTCTCTCCCTCGTGTTTGTTTTCATTCATTCTTGCTCTTTGTTCTACGCTTCGTATACTGAAAGTTGTTGCTAGTATTGAAAAGTCAACTAATTTTAACAGTGCAACTGTGATAATTGGAGCGATCGATTTATCGCAATTGGCTGTGTGTGTGTGTCAGGAAAGACATGACGAAGCATTCTGCTACATCATCACGTCCAACCCGCAGTCACGTTTCAACTGACAGTGCGTCAGGCTCTTCTTGCAGTTGAACGCCAGTTTTGTTACATTTCAAGTCTCCCGTGTGGCCATTACAGTCACCGGGCCTCCTCTTTACCAAGACGACAAATCTATCCTTTTTCACAAGTGCCAGATGCCTGAATCATTACTCATATTTCATTAAATAACTAGGAACCTAAAACGCCTTTGGGCATCAAAATTGTATTCTTAACCTCTGCTTGGCTTCTTCTTACTTTCAACCACCATAAATTCATCACTTCTATCTGCCTAACTTTTCTTCTCCCTCTGAACAAAATACTACCGCCAAAAACGAGTAGATACCTACTGCGGAATGTCCTGCAGGAATTTCTTTTTTACACAACCTTAACATTTCTTACATTTGTACGACTACAAAGAGCAAGTTTTTATTTCTGTTGATTTTATTTTTCTTTTCCCTTTAACACTAAGATAGAAATTACACGAATAAAAACCCGCATCTTATGTATATTGGACCGTGCATCATTTTGATAGTTGAATAAAGAGAGACCCACTTGATGTCACTTGCTTTATTACTTAATTATTTAATGCTCAACATGTTTCGGATGTTAATACATCCATCCTCAGGAGCTTGCGACATATTTATTAAGTTATTTCATGGGTTGTATTGTTCTGGTTCGTTGCGTGTTGGTGTTACGTTGT
>Ga0123352_10018256_pt1 | contig 11185 bp, 6 predicted proteins | sample TergutLab28metaG_FD_89700 | JGI IMG/M metagenome (GOLD analysis project Ga0123352, IMG submission 89700) | Labiotermes labralis P1 segment gut microbial communities from Petit-Saut dam, French Guiana - Lab288 P1 | ecosystem: Host-associated > Arthropoda: Insects > Digestive system > Gut ... | reverse complement strand
TTCAATGTTAATAAAAATCCAACCAGATGCAACAGTATGCAGATATTTATTTACTGCAAAGTCACTCTACATGTTTCGGGTGTCACAACACCCATCATCAGGAGTACTAAAAACTGTAACCGCTACCTCTGGTACAGGTCATAATACTGGTACAGCTACTTCACTCCAACGTGGCCTGATCGGGACTGGTTTGTGCGAGTCGTATGACTCGCACAAACCAGTCTGTTGGAGGGAAGTAGCTGTACCAGTATTATGACCTGTACCGGAGGTTGCGGTTACAGTTTTTAGTACTCCTGATGATGGGTGTTGTGACACCCGAAACATGCAGAGTGACTTTGCCAGATATTTGATTAATAAGCAAATCAAATGTTTTAATGTCAAATTTGGGGCACATTCATCTTAAGCATTCTACACTTAGCGGTCTGATGTACATATGACGGTATAGCGTAAAACATTTAATGCATTCCTATAGCAAAACCAACTATATGCACCAATGTATGAAATTTATTTTGTTTTGGAATGACACTCTACATGTTTCAGACGCTCCTTCCATCCATCATCAGCAGTTCAGGACTGTGCATACAGCAACAGGCATTTGTCAGACAGCAGTATCTGTTTGGTTGCTGTATGCACAGTCCTGAACTCCTGATGATGGATGGAAGGACCGTCCAAAACATGTAAAGTGCCATTCCAAAATAAAATAAATTTGATACATTGGTGCATCTTGTTGGTTTTACTATAGAAATAACATTACGATGCATGGACCTATGAACGTCACATTTAATACATTTTCAATAAAACAAATGAGTGGTACCTCTGTTACCGTTTCAATGTTGGCTACACAAAGTGGCTCCCCATTTTGTGCCACATGCTGACTGCTGGTGTCACTGTTAGTGTCCAAGTTTTCTACCAAGTGAATAACTGAATCAGATGATATTTCAACTTCAAACTGTCCCTCTGCTTCCTGCAACCACATAACGTTTCAAGTAATCACTCCTTCATTTTTGTATGGTGTTTTTTCAGTAAATATAAAAAATGCGAAAAAACAGGTGATATGGCAAGACATGACACCAATAAGCAGTCATGTAAACTGGTAAACTGGCAGTTCATTCATTTGAACTCTGTAAATGCAGAATTCTTTATCTAATTTTACTCCCTTTCACAAATAAAATAGACCAAAAAGGGGCATTTTCCATACACAGTATACTACACTCACTCAGACATGATCATTCTCGCCATGACACACATGAAAGACATTAACATAAAAAATTTTAGTCAGTATTGTTTACTGACATTAGTATAAACATTTGCATTAACTTCCTCCACAATTTAAAAAAGGAGGCTATAAAATATGTTTTCCATCAGAGTATATATGTGATCTGAAAATTTATGTATGGTTTCCTTAACAGATGTTTCTGTTGTAGAGACACTTTACTGTTGAACATAATTTGGGAAACTGTGTAAGGTGAATCGAAACAGACTGGAGAGGGAGACAGAGAGAGAGAGAGATATGGAAAAACTAGAAAATTTGTCAGGAGAGATGTGCCATCTATGAGAGTCAAACATGGCACCTTCCAAATAAAAGACAGTCCAATGACAAAATTCTATAGCATTCAGTCTACATTCATCTAAGGCTCTATAACCACATATATATGGACAGAAAACTATTGACATAAAAATTTAAGTTACGAACCTCTGAAGACTGCTGGAGAAGGCCCTCCACAGGACTATCATTATAGATGAGGTGTACATTATCAGAAGATTCAGCATGCTGTGAAAGAAACTTGGCACCTTAAATATCTTCAATACCAATAAAACAACAGTATATAAATTACTGAAATTAGTATAGGGATAAAAATGCTAAAAATATATATTTATTGTTTCCAGTTTGTATTAATTATGTTCGTTTTTCAATCATAAGACTGACCAATAATTCATGTAACCTGTCTTAAAGAGTAAACACTAGCACTTAAAAATACGGCAACAAACTGATTCTACAATAATTACTGAACTAAACATTTGTATTAAGAGGATGTACAGCCAATTTAGTGCAATGTGATCTCCTAAAAGTGAATTATGTGCCTAAATTGAACACAGTTCTAGAGGGCCACCAAAATTCTATTAATTTACACGGACACAACTGTTTATACATCTGCCATCTATTTTTACTGAATCTTAACTACTCAGCTGGTGGGCATCATAAAATTCTTATCAATAATGCTGCCTTGATCCAATAAGCACCTGAAGCTACCATGGTCTCTACTTTTCAAGATCTAATGTTATTATTCAAAGATACACCACAAATGATCTCTTCCCAAACATCTGTACCTATTTCTTCCGTATGCAGTACATACGTAATTCTTTCCTTTGCTCTACCAATCCACCTCTCTGGTCCTAAAATTTTCTGTTACTTTGTTCCATAATATACTCAATCAATGATCTTACTACAACATTTACATAAAAAAGAAGTGACCTGCAAAATAAATTCTCATTGTTAAAAATCACATAACATGAACAAGAATTCCCATGTCTTGAATTCCCTTGAATTTTCTTTAGTATAAATCTTGTGAATAATATTTTATTGATACAGAATGAACTTACCTCCTGTAATGTGCCTTCTTCAGACTCCACAGGTGTAATATGGGAAATGTTGATGACTGTTGGAAGATGAGACTTCTCCAACCTGGATGACATTTCACTTTGTTGGGGTTTATCATGTGAATCACTCTAATAATTAAAAAAAAAAAAAAAGAAACACTCCTTAGATCAGCTTTACTTCAAGTTTAAGAACAACAGCTTCAAAACAACACAGTAGCTGCTGCAATCAATTAACAATAGCCTGAATACCTGATAAGTTGATTCAAATAAACATATGTTGTCATGAAAGACAGCATCCACTGTGTTTCAACCCCTATCAAACAGCCCTTCAAACATGAACTGCTTACTGACCACTGGTCCATAACATGTCAGTTGTTGAGAATAACCCCTTTATCCTTGTCCAAATTTTGAAACAATTTACTTATTCATAAGCAACTTAGATCACGATCCTTTGTTTCTGGTTTCTTTACATTAATGTTTATATCACACTTCTCTAAAATAGTGACTGAAGAATTGTGCAGTTAGGTTTGGAATAAAGTGTATGCTATGTGCCTCTCTTAGTGGATCACAAAATTGTTTTTTGCTACTTTGCCACACAGCCTTCTGTTGCAGCATACGAGTACCTAATTTGGGGCTACCCCTGCTGGAAAACAGTTCTTGAATTGCTTGGTTCAACCACAATCAGAGGGTCAATGAAACATTACTGGCTGACAACGCGGCTGCTGCTCACAGCCTTTTACAGAAACAAATTCAATGAGAAATTTTAGTGACATTACAACAAAATGGTCAAGACAGCAAAAATTATGATTGCCTATGGAATATGAGAACTATATTTGATGAGCTCAAAAATACATAAACAAAATATTACAGCCCAACTGAACATTTAGCAGTCGATGACATTATTCTGCTCTCGGAAGATAGACATGTCTTTAAACAGCATACAAAATGGAAACACAAATTGTTGGGACAGTATTCCATGGGTTATATGTTTATAATGAAAACAATTAAAAAGCTGTGAGATTATATGAAACAAATTTAATACAGAGAGAATCTGTAGCAGCAGCAGTGGTGGCAGTATTGGTGGTAGTGGTGATACTAGTGGTGGTGGTGGATCCGGTGGTCATAGTAGTAGCAGTAGTAACGATCACATATACAATTGCAGTCAATAAGAAAACATGATGAAGAAGACTATCATACAACCACCTACACACAAGCCCAGCATATTAACCAATGAATTAAACTGCACTTATTTTTGGAGTATTATTTACATTACCTACATGTTATAATAACAAATCAAGATATGGAGGCATGTAGTCCATGCAAGAGGCAAATATGTTTTGCAAGTTTTACCAATTACTCATCACATTCAGCTTCAAACTCTCATTCAAACACACACAAATTGTTCGTAACAACAATCACAGAACAGCAGAACTAACCTGAGGTTTTGAACTGTTACGCTTTCTGTGTCTGTTATTAGGGTATGAACCATTCTTATGCTCTGCAACATGCGCCAAGTAGTTGTCTTTACGTACAGATCGGAAGGAACACAAATCACAGTTAAACATCAACCCAGTCTCCATACCTACAAAAGAAACACAACATTTAACTACACATGAAACTGATAAAAAAGTAGACATGATACATTCTTATAATAAAACCAACTAGATGCACTAATTTCTGAAATTTATTCTTGGAATAAAACTCTACATGTTTCGAACAGTTCCTGCGTCCATCATCAGGATTTGCACGACACATACCATTGCTGTGTGTACAGTGAAAAACTCCTGATAATGGACAGATGAACTGTCCAAAACATGTAGTTTTATTCCAGAAACATATTTGAGAAATTAGTGCATTTAGTTGGTTTTATTATAAGAATATATCATAATGCATGGTCACCTGAACATCAAATAAACAGGATACGTATCAGCAATAGTCCACAGGCATATGAACTGATACAGTACATCGCTCATGAAACGGAAATTTGTTACAACCCACAAATTCACAATTTTACAGAAGACAGAAAAAACTTAGCAGATCCTTAATAGACCAACAAAAAAGCATGTCATGCTTTTATAAAAAATATAAGGAGAAAAATATTTTTGTGGACACAACATTTTGACAGAAAGTGCACTTTTAAACCAGCTGTCTACTAATGTGGGAGTCTCAGTTTGAGGAAATGTGTGGGTCATGACAAATCTGCTGTTTCATAAGCAATTTCACTGATACTCCTTAGTCTGGTGAATCTTCTTGTTGCTGTGCGTTCCATACATGCCAACCCCTTGTGTTAGTGGACAAGACGATATTTTGTAGATACTGACTGACCTGGAGTTGCAAGTGTTCACTGATAAAGCTGTTTGACCCAAATGTGAAATACTTTCCTTATCTGTCACAATACACTTGCTTTTCTAAACCTGTAAAAATGTTAGTTTCATTATGGTGAAATAAGACCATTAGGACACTGTCCTTTAATAGACTCAAAACCTGGTATCTACAATTTGAATGAGCTCTAAACTTGTAGAAAGTTGGGTAAAAAAGCTTCTGAATCCAAGCTTCTTTCATTGAGGGCATTTGATTTCCAGAAAATTATCCTCTCTGATTGGCCAATGAAGAATGAGTCACAATCTTTATGGAAACACAATCAGCCAGTGATTAAAGAGGACAAAATTTGTTGCCTGACCAGACTGCACCCACTTCACGTCTGTCCGAAATGATACTTCATGAATGCAAGCCAGTGTATGCATGGGTACAAGGCATAGTTTTTGCTGAGACCTTCATTTTAAATTCAATGCCAAGGGCAGGAACAAAAACATTACTTGCACTACTAGTACAGAATGGAGACACAAAAACTTACCACATTTACATTGCACAAGCCAGACACACTGACAAATCTGCACTACAGGTCATTTGTTAGTTTTTGGCTCATAAAATTTTCAAGCGAAAGGCTAGAAGCAAGTCACTTGTAGAGTAACAGTGAACTGGTGAACACAACAAAACAAATATCCTGTCTTTGCCACCTCACGTACACAGAAAGCCTGTCTGTCTGTCTAAGTTCTTCATCAGCCAAAAACTAACAAATTATCTTCAGTACTGTGTCAAAATTTTGAACATAAACATGAAGATAAACTCACTCACCAGGGTGCTTGGTATTCAAGTGAGCTTTATATGTGCTGGACTGAATGCAAGCATAGGGGCAATGTGGACACTTGTAGGGCTTATCTCCAGAGTGGCGCATCTTGTGACGTCGAAGAGAATTATGATCAGCTGTTACGTACTCACATTCAGCACAGTGGAAAGGTTTCTCACCTGTGCAGAGGAAATGGTGAACTGAAACTACCATTCAGCAGACACTGCCAAAAACATGCAGTTTAACATATTATAGGATTTTTATCTGTTGCCAGATCAGGTCAAAATGAAGGTGTTGCTGGATATTTACTGCAGTAGTTCGTCCTACCTAAGCACTGTTACAAGGCAGTGTTACTTCAGTGTTTCGTTTCCAGTCAGATGGCTCCCAACACGACTTCTTAATCCTCAGACTCAACCTTGAGGGCACCTCAGAAAGAAAGAAAGAAAGAGAGAAAAAGAAAGAAGGAAAGAAAGAACGAAAGAAAGAACGAAAGAAAGAAAGAAAGGTAGAAAAAAGAAAGGAAGGAAGAAAGAAAGAAGGAAAGAGAGAATGAAAAACAGAAAGAAATGATTCTTCTAAGAATCTTGCATGAGTTTTGCAGTGGTAATGACCCCCATAAATTTTAATATTACAGTTAAATTAATTTTTATCCACGTTCGCATAGTTGTGATAAGAGCCTACTAGCTTCACCATGTCTGTCCATCTCTCTACATGCATCAGCGCAGTTCCAATTGAACAGATTTCCATGAAAGATGATACTGGGGACATCTACAAAAATTGGTTGAGAAACTCCAATTTTAGTTAAAATCAACAAACAAAGCAGGAACTTTACATTCAGGCCAAAGTATATTTTGTTGTTGCAAGCAATATTAAGTTGTCATACAGGCGCTCTTCTCGAGTGAAATGGTATCAGGCTGTTAGGACAGCCAAAGAGGTATGAATATTAAATGCCTGCACCACAATGTTATGTTATATATACAGTGCATATCTTGTTCTGTCTGCATAAGCCTAAGAGATTCAATTCTCCATGAAACTTTTTAACCTATTTCAAAGCTATTAGCAGAAAACATCATTCACAGTAAAAAACGTACCGTGCATTTTAGACAGAACAATTCTATCCCTTTAGAAAGCACACCGTCTGTTTTGGAAGTAGCATTTCAACAAATACACAGAGTAATGTGGCATTGACTTATTGTTTCAAATACTGGTGAACGCAAAGGAAATTGGCTTCACTAACACTGAAAGGTTCAACTTTGTGACTAGCTAATTCTCATGTTAGACAAATTAAATAAAATGTTTTACTGTAATTCACTTCTTTTCATTGTACAATTATCAACGTATGACATTCGCTTACTTACCTGTATGAAGACGCATGTGCATTTTCAGTGTGCTACGTGACGAGGCAGAATAACCACAGAAGTTACACAGATGCGGCCGCAATTTACCATGAACGTTATCTTTGTGAATCCGCAACATTCGAGGATTGGTGAAAGCACGACCACAGACATCACATTCTCCAAGTGGACCAGATTTCTGTTTCTGTTTTGCCACATGAATTACCTGTCACAAACAGGCCACAAATCCATTTTATATAACATTTGTCTGTTTCCTGGTTTTTTTAAAATATGCTTCATTAACTGCGTATGTCAAGGCAAAATGTTGAACAGAAGAAAAATGATACACGATGAATTAATAAAGACAGCAAAGAAAGTGTTTCTGGCCTATTTTAGGTACTATTCTGCCATGTCACTTAAAAGAATGAGGAAAAGCCTAAAGAAATGTCAGCCAGCATAGCACAGATTATAACTATGGACCTCCACAACATAAAGCAGGAGCACCAACCATCACAATGCAACATTTGGTGCTACCACATTTTCCCCCTGAGATTTAACTGCATTTTTAACATCTCAATTTGGTATAACATAAATATATGTTAGTATTTTATGAGTATGTATTCATCACATGTCAGTAGCTCTGAATTTAAATTTATTTCTGGAGTGTACTAAAACTGTTGAACAAAAATTACTTTATTAGAACAGTTCACTTTAAAAGCAGGATCAAAGTTTGCATTACCACTTACACTCATCTGTTCAGCCAGATTCCAAGGGCTCCACAAGCTGACAGTACAATAACATACGTTATAACCAGCACAATAAAATCCAAGGGTAATGACATGACTGGTAGTTGCATTCAGTATAAGAATATTTACAATCTTACCCTGAGATCTGGAGGTCTCATGATAGCAAATTTCTAAAATTCTTGTCTTATGGGTTGTGAAGCCCTTTACTTTGGTAGACAGGTACCAAAAGCCTCACAGGAACCTGCTGCCCCTTCTTCTTCAGTTTCCTCCAAAATGGAAGTACCCATTTACCAAACCACAAGGCATCACATCTCACAAGAACACGATCATCGCTGTACCTTATGATTACGCAGCTGTTTTCGGTTCTTAAATCCCTTGCCACAATTATCACAGAGGAAAGGTCGCTCGTCTCCATGGATTCGACGATGCAGATTCATCAGTTTGCTGTAACTATACAAAAAGATCTCTGTCAGGCATAGGCATATAAGGGGCCAGGTAGCATAGTCTGTATAGCGACTGACTACGGGCTGGAAGGTGCCTGTACAAGGGTGCACTTTACCTTTACCTACAGGCATATAAGAAAACAAAGGGTCAGAAACAGCAGAATTTCTTTCCTATAAACTTATATACAAGAAATAATATAAAAAATATAAAAATATGTACAAATATAAAAACATTAGGCCTAATGCAGAAAAAAACAGTATACAGGATGAAGAAAATGTGTTATATAGTATTATAAAGGCTTAAATATTTAACACAATGCCTTGAATGGTTGTTGGACTGCTGGTAAATTGTAAATATTAGCTGGGGTTATCATGTGAACACTAAACTGAACCACACCTGAGACACATGAACTGACATGGTGAAACTTCATAATTTGTTCTCACGTTCTCACCACTGAACAGTGTTACAGAGGGAAGAGCAATGAGGTCGTGATGGTCACACATAGGATAAATGAGAAATGGGTGTAAAATTTTACTTTGAAAAACTGAATGAAACAGGGTTAATGAAGTACAGAAGCAAGAAAAATATCAGAATTAATCTGAAACAAATCCAGCTGAAAATGAGGTCCAGTGGTGGGCTCTTGTGAACCCAGTTATTAACTTCAGGTTCCATGAAAGATCAGGAACTTGAAACTGATTAGAGTGGTCCTTGCAAGGAAGACTGGAACTAGTGCAGTTGAGGTGACAAGTTTATAGCGTTGGCAAGCCATATGAAAGGAAACTTGGGATAATGGCATTGTGAAGGTCTGTAAAAGTGAGTAAACAAGCCATCCTGCATGCCATGGGAAGGAAATCCAGAAAACACAGGGGTAACAAGGGCATTCAAAGTCGTGCGTTCTGACCATTTGTTGTGACAGTACAGTCCAGACAGATACCTAATCTAATGTGCCTGTTGTAGACTGTGGACAGATAGTGTTTTGGTACAGTTAATCAAATATATCTGGTTATCAATCAACTGATAATTTTAGTGACATGATGACGGATGTAACTTCATGAAAAATAGCAGCTGTACAACTGTCACCTAGCACTGACCCCACGCCACATTCCCTGAGATAAGCCTCACTTTCTATTCATACAGATTATCCAGCTGATAGCCCTTACCCACCTGTACAGCACTGCCAGAGTAAGAAGAACAACAGCTACACACTGCAATGGAGAAGTTAAAGAGTTCAGATCAGTTAAAATCTTCTTGATGAAATGAATACCTCTCAAGAAGGGCTCTGCTCCATTCAGTTAGTTAGCTGTTTGATTCTTATGTGCATTACCTATTACTTTTATAGCTGCACTGATCACAAGCAAAGAGTTCCATGTCAATGACATGGTAACGCCAAAGGTGAGTGCTAAGTGACTTCCAGTGAGACGTTTCCTGTGAGCATTCAGGGCACAGGAACTTTTCATTGTGATGGCAACGGCGATGGTACTCAATGTTGTCATGGGAACGTAAACGCACTGGACAGCCATCTATATCACATCTGTGTAAAGAAACAGATTAAGTTAGTTTATATCACATATTACAGGACAAATTGGTACAGTCAAGGAATCTTATCTGGCAATGTAATTTAAGACAGTTATAATTAGGACAGAAAATGAATTATACTTAAGACACAAGCATTTTAGAACCTATATTAACAAATACTAAACACTGGGGCACACAACTTCTACCAAGCAAAGCTGCATAATGTACACATAGCAAAAGAAATCCTGATTACGGTAATTCTTTAATCATAATGGATGTCAAGTGACACTGTGCATCACAAGCCAAGCTACCATATGTAGTCAAATGTAAGATGAGGTTTTTTCCTTAAATAAGGTGCTCAGATATGTGAGGTCATCTTAAATTCACATATGAAGTCCCAAACTGGATCACTCTGAACCAACCCATACACAGCCAAACCACAGCATGCACCACCCAATCATCATGTGAGATTTCTGCTCTTATGAGACATTTTGCAGCGGTGAGAGGTAATTCTTTACCGACATTTCGGGACAACCTAATGGTCCCAATGTCAAGGGTCAAGAAATCCAAAAGAGCAGAGCATGACTGAAGCTAACTGAAACAATCTTCTTTTCTGGGAATTTGTCCATTGCCTAATTTTTAAAAGATGCGCAGCATTTTGGGAGTGGGCTCTTTTCCATTTATAGGCAAAGAAGCACCTAATCTGGTGGACACCCTAGATTGAGCTACTCTCAGTCACTTTGTGCCACACAAACAGTAACTTGCTAAGATATGCACCTGAGAAAAGATCTAGTCCAAGGTAGTAACAGGAAAATGGCTATTGAAACATTAAATATTGACTGCTAGGGTCAAAATAAAACCTGGACCAATCAACACATTAAAAACCATAAAAACATCCATGAACTCCAACTGATCAGACCACAGACAAGACACAGAAATCCAGAACACATGTACTGAAATTCTTAATACCACTGACACCATGTGTTGAGAAAATTGTGACTCGTCATGGTCTCAAGTAAGATTATAAAACAAGAAATGTAATGTATTATTTAGCCAGTGGGCATCAAAACAGCATGGCAGTGCATCTCACCAGAAGTGATTGAAGGGTTTTAGGAAGTGCTGTATATCCAATGCAGTGCATGGACCTACTGATGACATGCTGTGGAATGGCAGTGGCGAGGGTGGGAATGTTAAAGAGCGAGTGTGAGGAAGAAGAAAGGCACTGACTGTGAAGACAGTGACACTGATTGCTAAGGTAATAGAATCCCACATGCATTGTGTATTAAGTGCATGAAATGAATAGTACAATATTTTTTCAGCAGACTTTTATTTTTTTTTTTTGGGGGGGGGGGGGGCTTTTGGGTTTTTTATAAAAAAAATTTCCCGTGGAAGGATTTTATTTTTTGGGTGGTTTGCTTTAA
>Ga0123352_10018255_pt1 | contig 11185 bp, 7 predicted proteins | sample TergutLab28metaG_FD_89700 | JGI IMG/M metagenome (GOLD analysis project Ga0123352, IMG submission 89700) | Labiotermes labralis P1 segment gut microbial communities from Petit-Saut dam, French Guiana - Lab288 P1 | ecosystem: Host-associated > Arthropoda: Insects > Digestive system > Gut ... | reverse complement strand
CAAGTACTTTAGTACAGTGGAATATCAAGTACTTTAGTACAGTGGAATATCAAGTACTTTAGTACAGTGGAATATCAAGTACTTTAGTACAGTGGAATATCAAGTACTTTAGTACAGTGGAATCCAGAATACAAGCGGCCAAAATTACTGCTTTCAGTAAACAACTGTATATACTACATTAATATTACGTAGTGATGAGGTTTTGGCAGCTCTTCTATCTATTTATCCGGTTTTTTAACAGCTGTCGCCGTCTTCCGGAAACCCAAAGCCATTCCACTCTCTTTCTCCATTGATCTGTTTCTAAATTTCTTGTTGTCATGGCTCCTTGTACTCCTTCCATCGACGTTTTTCTTGGACGTCCCCTTTTCCTTCTGTCTCGTGGTATCCAATCCATAGTTGATTATGGTACTCTCTCCTCTGGCATCCTTTTGACTGGCCATACAAATGCAGTCTTTTCTGCTCTATAAAATCTATGATGTCCGGCTTCCCTTTCACTACCATTATTTCCTTTGTGTTTTCATTTTTTATTCTTTCCATCCTTGATTATTTTGCTGGCCTCCTTAGCACATCCATTTCTGTAGATAAGATTTTATTTATTTCTGTTGTAGGGATTTTCCATACTTCTGCATCATACACCAAAATGCTCTGAATTATAGTTTGATAAATGTATAATTTTCTATTTTTAGTATTATTTTTGTGCCACCAATTAGAAATTAAAGCATTTATAGCTTTTCTTCTTTGACTAATTCTGTGTTTTATTTCTATTGTATTACCTCCTGACTGGTCTGTTTTTGTACCTAAATAAGTACATTCGGTGCACGGTTTTATTTCTTCCTCGCCGTCAAGTTTTAAAATTGCTTTCCTTTCTCCCATACATACATAATTAGTTTATTCTCAATTTATGGCAAATCCTCATTTTTCATGTTCTTCCTTTAGTTTTCTTGTCATATTCTCCATGTCATTATGATCTTGTGCTAATAATACCTGGCCATCTGCAAAATTGAGTGAGTATACAGATGTGTGTTTTGAATTGGTATAACCATTGGTTGGAATTTCCTTTTCCAATTCCTTAACACTCGTTCTAGGTATATTTTCTATAGTTGGCGATAAACTGCAACCTCATCTTAATCCCTTGGTAACTTTGAAGCCTTTTGTAATTAGGTTTCCGATTTTTATTTTTGAGCTAGATTCTTTATATAATGATTTTATTGCTTCTGTTAATCTTGTATTAACAGCTGATCTATCTAGGGTTTCCCATATTTTATTTAATGGTAGAGTGTCATATGCCTTTGTTAAATCAATGAATAATAGATGTAATTCACTGTTAGTGGCTGTCTTTTCTTCTATCTTTCGTGTTATGCAGAAAATGTTATCTATACATGACCTTCCAGCTCGAAAACCTGATTGTTCTTCCATTTCCGTATTCTTATATTCTAATTCTACCAATTTTGCAGTTCTTCTACATACAGAAAACTTTAATCACTGTTTCGTATAATTGTGTGCTCCCTGATGATGGGCCAGTGAGGGCCGAAATATGTAGGAGCTTGTGTATTGTAGTATTGTGACTTTAATAACATTGTGTGCATTCGTCGGTTCAGATTGTAGTAAGTGAATTGTAATGCACGGAATGGGGTGTGTGAAGTTCCCAGAGGAAGTTTATAGTCATAATGCTAACAGCGATAACCTCAGATGTCACAAAACTGTTTATTTTTTCATTTTGTTACAGGTAAGCGAATTGCAGTTATTTCAGTACAGGATACACACTAAATGCAAGCAAAGGTTCAACAGTTATTTCGTTTGGGTGAGTGAATTAAAAATTATTTTCCATGTAACTCTCTACTACAGAGGTATCGCTTTTCTAGACCAGAATTTCTTTTTAATCATTTCGCAGTTTGTAATTTCTTTCTAAACTTGTGTGGAAAACGAAAGCTAAAAATATGTTTCGGGGGAAGGAACGCTTCCTAACCACAGGCAAAATTATACCAAACTTCTGACCCAGAAGTACAATAATTAAGCTTCAAAAGCTTGTAATTCGTATATTCAACAAGTTTCAATTTTTCAGTAGGAGGTGGATATTTAGAAGGAGGAAATTGAACTGTATATTACAAGACCGACAGTCAGATACTATTAATGGGATAAGTTGATGTGCAATGGCTGGGACAATTTAAACTTCGTTCCGCGAGAGATTTTAGTATGATACTGCTTGACAGGCTTAATATTTCCCCTTGTAGAAACTTACCTTCTATTGACAGAGTTTCATGGTGACGTAGTAGTAGGGCCGTATGTCAGAAAATGGCGCAGGGTTTTGGAAAGTGGTCGGATTACCATGTTGATGACTTTACTTGTAGGCCCAGCATGTTAAGGAAGAAGGGGAAAAGCAGCATGAATGAAGAGACTATTTTGCGAAACAAAGAAGTCTTGTGTGTAGCCGAAGGAAACAAGCTACAGCGAACAAACTCGGGATTTATTCAACATACCCCCCACGAAGCTCAATACACTTCTTAGCCTGTTGTTCTAACTTTTGGAAGCCACTCAAAAAAAAAGTCGGAAGGTTGTCCGTCCAACCAGGTCTCCGCGGCAGCAATGATTTCCGCGTCGGACGAAAAATGGCTAACTTTCAGTTGTTTTTTTTTCAGTCCAGGTAACAGGTGGTAATCCGACAGGGCCAGATCCGGAGAGTAGGGTGGGTGATCGATAAACTGGAAGCCCAGGTAGGCCAGTTTCTTCTGGGTTGTAAGTGCCCGGTGAGCTGGGGCATTGTCGTGCAAGAACAAGACCACCTTGGTGATCTTCCAGCGGCGGTTTTCCTTCAAAATGTCCTTCGTTTGCACCGGCAGAGATAATTAAAATTCCGCGTTGATAGTTTGGCCGTTTGTAAGATAGTCAATGAGGAGGATGCCACTTGATCCCAAAAAATCAAGGTGAGATTATTTCCAGCGGATATTTGTACTCGGAATAATTTGGGGCTGGGTGAGCCACTATACCGCCACTCCATTGATTGTTGCTTTGTCTCCGGGTCATAGTGATATAATCAGGTTTCGTCCATGGTCACCAATCGCGACAGGAAATCATTTGGATCGCGCCGGCCGAAAAAATTCCAAAAGTTTCTCAGACGACTGGCACCGTTGACGGTTTTGATCCGCGTTCAGGCATTTCGGGACCCACTTCGCGGAGAGTTTCCGCAAGTCCAAATCTTCATGAATGATGGGCCCAACCCGCTCACGTGAGATGCCCAGTTTCTCAACATTTGATTTAGCCGAAATCCGGCGGTCTTCCAAGATTAGCTCGTGAATTTGATCAATAATCTCCAGGGTGGTCACTGTTTTGGGTCGTCCAGGACGAGGCGCATCACAGGTGGAAAAATCACTACGTTTAAATTGGGCCACCCACTTTTTGACGGTGGAATACGATGGTGAATATTCCCCTAATGTTTCTATCAGAATGGCGTGAATTTCTTTTGGTGCCTTGCCTTGCAGGAAAAAAAACTTGATGACAGTTCGCGTCTCGATGTTGTTGAAATGGCGCGCTTCGCCTGACATTCTTCCTTTCATCCCCTGTAACAAGAAAAGACTTGCAGTTCGGCACATGATCAGACCCCTCTTTCCAACGACACTATCGATTTCGTTCTACGACATCGGTAAGTAGGTCGGCTAAAGAATTATCAGCACCCTCTCGTATTAACGAGGTAAAGCGATTGCTAACCCTCAGTTACGGGCGGTTCGTATCCATCAGTTATAAATCGCACTGTAAATGTCCATTCAAGAAACCGTTAGTGAAAGGCAAGAGGGGTAACCTCCAGAGATCTTTGAGTCGGAAACCCTGTGAGCAGCCGACAAAGGGCAATAAAATCTGTTTAGCTGATCCCTGAGAGGCGCGAAAAAGATGAAGTATTCCTAATTACCATAAATTGAAGGACAAAAGCCTAACACAAACAAACCTTCCCACAAGACGAAAAATAAACTAATAAATGGAATTTTCGTACTGACAACGGGGGTTGGACGCTGGCAGTGAAGTAAGCGATCTGTGCTGTTGAGGTTGCTCACAGTGAGGTCACATAAAGCGCACATTTAATAGTTCTGTAGTGAAGTGGCTGTGTTTTTTTAATACGATTTTATTGGATTAACTGGGGAACAGCAGACATTTTACCTCAGAAGCAAATAAATAAATAAGCAGTGGGGACTTTATCCGATTCGATGAACTCCACCCATGTCTCTTAAGAAGTTTCACCTAACGTACTGAGTACTTCAGGTCATACAGTGTACATCGGGTGCTCGTGTCAACGTGGGAGGTTGGAGATTCCACAATAACAAGGAAGTGAAAATGGCTCTTCGTGAATTGTTGCTAATATATGAAACCGATTCATGTGGCGACGGAATTTCTAAACTCGCCCGACGATGGGGCAAATGCATAAATGAGCTCGGAAATCATACTTGAAAATAATGATACTTCAACGGAATGACCCAACTGCAACTAAGGTTGAGATCACTTCCCTGTCATCTGTATGGCCTATGAAAACTTATTGAACATCTCTCGTAGGTTTTCCTGTCGGTCCAAATGAGTAGTAATCTGGTACCAGTCCGGTCGCTTAACCCTTTAAACGCCGATTTAAATCCCATCTGCCATTTGCTGGCGTTATTAGTAGCTCACCATATTTTCCACGTTAGCAGGATAAGGGTTAAATATGTTTTATTTTAAATATGGATCGATTGGCCAGGGCGAGCAGTGCATTATCCTAGATGTGATTTATCATCATCAGAATCCTACAGAATTGGACAGTCTATTTGTTCCAAGGCCGATCCCACTGACCGCGCCATCTAAGGCGTTGATCTGCTTCCGCTCGCTTGCTGCGATTGGGGTTCCGAATCCCGCCGCGGGCATGGATGCCTGTCTCTTATAAGTGTTGTACGTTGTCATGTAGAGGTCTGTATGCCGGGCTGATCTCTCGTCCATAGGAGTACTACCGGGTGTGGTGTGTCTAATGAGTATGATCACGAAGCCCCGTAAGGGGAGGCCATGACGAGGAATCGGATCGAAGCGCCACAGCTGGGAAAAAAATATTCCATGTATTAGATATGTGACTTGTGCAGGTGTTCATGTCTGTAGCATGTCGTTTGGTTTGTAAGCATGATAGGCCTGTGATGTGGATATACAAGTCACTGCCTACATTCTAAGCTACTGCTAGAATTCTTACCTACATTAACAATAAACAAGACAGGCAGTGTACGTGTAACCAACTTTGTGGCACATTCCTGTAACCTTTGTTGCTGTGGAGAAACAGCCATGACTTCTGTGTGTGTTGTTGAGTTAAACGTCACCATCAACTATATAAAATTATTGTTACAAAACAATGCTTTTATGGAAAATGTGAGTCGCCGGCAACATCGAAACGTACGCAGGACTTCACATGAAGTGTACGATGCTGCATTGCATTCATTCCCTGATGGCCGTCTTCAGACGTAAAATACGGCCGATCAGATCGTAGTGACAGATACGTCGTTGCGCAGTTTCTCACCCAAGGACACAGGTTTACATCCCAGAAGACTGAAATGCAGCAAACAGCGTGGTGAAACCATCAGGTAACCATAGTCATTGCGTCATTGATATGAATGTCTAATACGCTATATAAAAATGGAAAGTGAAATATTTGAAGGAAAGTGACTGTCTATAAGTTATTCCCAGCACTTTCTTTTATTACGCTGAGTTACAAAACCGAACACTTGACATTTATTGGGATGTTTCTACAAATCACTTCACGTTCCCGTACTTCTCTCTCCACTTATTTGGCAGCTTCTCAGTTGAGAATTTTTACTGATCAGATGTTCCGTACTTACAGAGCAGCATGTCTGGGCAGAGTAACCACGGTTTATTTGTCGCCATTGTCGACGGTGCTGCACATTTTGCTTGCCGAGGTGCGACACTGCACCATGCCACATGGGTATGACGTGGGGCTTCAGCTCGGATTTACTGTAGCAATATACAGTCTTCGTCTGTAGTCGTATCTGGTAAAACGACCGGCGGTGAACGTATTTACCCTAGCATTTTACCTTATAAGCATTCAGTGTTTCAAAACCTTGTTGTTAGGTTTCCATAGCATATAGTGACGGCCTTTAGATATTTGAAACTTTCACTGCTCTTGTCATGGAAATTACTCTTTTGTAGGAAATAGTCCGTTACAATTGTACCGGCGTTTCAGAGGAATCCGCTGTTACCATCATCCATGAAGGTTCTCTGAACGTAAATATACCTCTAACGTTCCTACTGTGCGGCGTTGTAGCCCATATGACACTAATCTGCACGGAAAGTGTTGTCCGTCCGACTTTCCCACTGCACGTTTCATTTCTGAAACCAGTGAGCAGATACCGGTCATGTTTATTATTTGAAATGATGACGTAATCAGGGAGTCCGTAACCCCGGATAATGTATTCGAAGAACCTTCTCTTCATTGTTAACATAGGTGTCAACAGGCATGTGTTTGAACATTAATGGGGAAGGAAATTTTGGGCATCGAAATAAATGATTGACTACATACATACATACATACATACATACATACATACATACATACACACAAAAATACATACGTACATACATACATACATACATACACGTTCCCTTATGAATATTATTGGCCCTGTAACAAACGCACCACTGTGCTCAAATTTATGAGACTTTGAGAGGTTTACATTGAAAGTTATGAATACAAACTTTACGTATTTTGTTCTGTAAATGAAACTCATATCGGATTTAACCCTTTTCTCAAAGAAGTTCATTTCAGAGGCCGAATAAGTACATATTGAACAGCGTAAATTGTAATTATATTTAAGGCATTCGTCTGATATATATTCGATATGGAAATAATCAAGAAGATGGAAGGGGCAGTAATATGTTTGTTTGAGTTGTGCTCCTTAGCTTCGACAAATATATTCGTATCTACACTAAATGGACTATGCGGGTATGCAGCAGCGAAAATCACGTGCAACAGGTACAAAGTTAGGTCAGTTATTGTTATGTTTCTCTGCTGCCGCTGAAGCTCTACGAAACTAACACTCTTAATACATTGTATGTGACAAATTAAGATCTTCAGACACGTCAAAAGACTTTTTTTTTAACAAGATTTACAGAATAGGTCCACTTTAGCTACAGTAAATACGCTGCAGTCTTTTGTGCATGCCTTCAGACTACCTGCCATTTGTAACAAAGGAGTGACAAATGATGACTGCTTGGCTGTTCTGATTGAGAATGCACTTGCGAAACAAAGATGGAAGCTAAACATGAGACACATTCACAGAACTACGGGATCGTCGTAGTTCATATCTTTCAATAAAACCTAGAATATTCGTTCTGCAGCATTCATATTTTCGGCGCTAATTACTAACTTCGGGTCACGCCTAGACGCACTGCAGAACGAACTGCCAAGTATAAATATAAGTTGCGCTTTGGAGCGACGCAGTATGAGAGTCAAGACTGTAACTTAGGTTCTTTGTCGACGCGGTGCCGTCAGAACCTGTCAACTTCAGACCTTGTACTACACAATTTGTATTGCATAATTTAATTGTAGCAGCGGTGTAGAGATGGGCAGTTTGCAATCCGCGTACAGCACTGTCGCTGCACGTTTGGCGGATCAGTGTCACTGTCCTGTTCCAAGCTCGAAACCTAAAGTCGCTATAATCAGCATGACCAGGAAATACCTATAATAAGAACCAACAAAATGTACACTTTTTTCATTAATGTTTTAATTAAATTATATTGTCTTCTACATGTTTCGAACATCCAAGTTTTCATCTTCAGGAAGACTTGTACATGCAGTTTTATGGTATTTCTTTTATGCAGCAAAAGCAACTAATGCCAAACTATATATCAGTCAAGGCCAACAGTAACAAGCGCCAATGTCTAATGTCACCGACCAGACTGTTTATATGAATGCACAAACGAAATACCATTAAACTGCATGCAGAAGTTTTCCTTAGGATGAATACTTTTATGTTCGAAATATGTCGAAGACACTATAATTAAATGAAAACATTAATGTAAAAAGAGTGCATTTTGTTGGTTCTTATTACATAGGTATATCACAATGCACGGCTCAAAAACCGTAAATTCTGGCCAAGAGATACTCGTGTTTCCATAAATAGGTCTAGTCATAGAGATTCGTCTCGTTCATGAGGAATTGTGTTAAGGTACTAGTGTTATCGGTTTTATCAAAGGATGTCGCTTTATCGCTGTGCGACTAATTCGAATGATTGCAGAGCTTTCACTATCGGTGTCTAGCGATTCAAGTATTCGATCCTCCGAAACGTCAGCATCTGCTCACCAAACGACACGTCATCACGTTTCAGAATATCTTAAACTGCAGCAACATCGCTGCGATAACCTCAGATCTCGAACGGCGCATAGTTTGGCGCAAAATAAGTACTGAGAATTCAGAGTTCTGGTGTGGTGGTGGTGGTGGAGCACAAATTTTCCAAAGATCTAGTAGCCACCTCAAAATTCTGGCGCCGAAGGCTGACGTAAAGCAAGGTCCATGCTGAGGGCCCTCAAATATTATGTGACACCTTACAGATTTTAGTCGCCCGGACGACCAGGCGACCGGGACTCGTTTATCTCTGTTTTAAGGTAATTAAAGGGAATAATTTCATAAATACAAGTATGAATTCATACGCACATACCAGCTTCAACCTATCTTCTTCGAAAGATTCTACGTGTCCTTTACTGCACATCATTAAATTTTATCTTCAATCTTAACATCTGACTCGCACGCCAAGACGAATTCTATTGCATTCCTGTAAAAGATTCGCCCTCTTTTCAGACATCTATGGGGTTTTCTGACAAATAACTTCTTCTGGACACACTGTGTTCCTTGCATATTCAGCAGCAAGCACAAATCATGTCTGCTCGTGACACATGACCTTTGACATCCATCGCAATTGTTCTCTTCTTCGGGTCACAAAACTCTCTCAACTCGTTGCCCCTCACCCTACCCCACGCCAAAACACCCAACTGTGTCAATAAATGGCTTGTAATATATAAAACCTGCGATTCCAGTTCCCTCTTCGTTATTTCATTTCCTACTCACTCACTTTAGTCTGTTACTATCTGACATTGCTGTTCTTGGAATAATATTATTTTTTTCGCATTTTGCCCCCAGCTTGTTAATTAACTTCCTGTTATTCTTTCGGCTGCCCCAGTGTCTTCCAGGAAAATTATTGTTTTGATAAATTGCTTAAATAACTTTAAATTATATGCAAAAATGCCTCACACTCTTTTCTTTAATTCTTCGCATCACCATAGTAACAAGGCTTTGTACTGGCAACTGTCTTAAAGATGACAGTCGTGAATAAGACTTATAGGAAACCACTGTGCGTAAGGCTTAGCAAAAATCTGCATTTACGTAATAAGTCTGAGATATTTTGTTACTGACTGAACACGAGTGGGTGCATGTCTGATATACTTTTCAATGGCCCACTTCCACATAGTTTCCAGCAATACAGACTTTTTAAGTACCTGAAATTGGTCATATATATTTTCCGCCATAACTCATGCTCCCGTCTGTGTGCTGTCTTTACCTGTTGGAAACCCCAGGCAAAATAGAAACCTGACCGCTCTGTAACCACTGATATCTTCGAGTCACATTCTGAACCAAATATTTACAGGGTGTTTCTTTCATCGTTTCCCTGTGCATTGTAGCTGTCGTTGATGTTCCTTCGCATGCATGCTTTCGAAACAAAAAAGCTACGGTCCTCGGGAAAAGGATAAAAGAAACTCCCTGTAGCATGCAGCAGAAAATAATAACGACGCCTTTGAGTAAAGAAATTCGCTTGCGGGTTGAAGTTCTTACCGTAGTTAGTACGAAACCCAATTCTTCCTGGATGTGAAAATGTGTACATTTGTGGGTAGGTGCTGTGCCACCATTTTAGTAATACGCTGTCTGTATCTTCAAAACGGAAGAATGATATCCGTTCTGAAGATGAAGGCAGAGGATTTCTCTAAGCGCCGGTAACTGTACCAAACTGTACCAAACGACAGTTATTCAAGCCACAATACAGTAAATTTCAAAACAATTAAGACCCAAGCATCTGCCAAGAATGCGTAATTTGAGGTTCTGACGTCAGTGCTGCTGAAGATGGAAGCCTACTGGGATATGACGCCGTGTCATTGGGTGAATTGTTCTCGACGTTTCGAAAAATCGTAGTGCCCTTTTCTTGTAGGGCGGAACAATTTTTGGACTGCTTGGTTGTTGAAGGCGCCGCGATCTTTAAAAAAGACGTCGGGAAGCACCAAAGTACACGTCGGCAAATCCCAAACGTCTGAATCCATTCCATCAGCAAATTAAAATACACGTATTATGTCGGTAAAACTTTCTTTAATAGTCAAGGCGCTTGTAAATGCGATTCTCGTTGCTCCAGGCGTTTTGTGAAGCCACGTGATTCCATACGGACGTTAAAGGGATGTTTATTGTCCACTTGATGAGCTGCAACAGACAGGCGTCTAGCGCTTGCTGATTCAATCTGATGATTGCGGTGATTTGCTGTAACGGAAATCAAATCTCCTGTAATTCAAGAAGAGTCTGTATCTGTTTTCTGATCATAAAATTTAAACGATTTTTGACATTCAACATTTTGCCATATGTTGTGTTTCCTGATTCGGGAAAGTAAGGATAAACTATTAATTTCATTAGAGAAACTGGGGGGGGGGGATATAGAGATTCTAGGGTGAGGGTTGTTTGACCGTGCATCTTCATCATGAAATAATGTGAAATGGCAACTTGATCCAAGAAGGTAATTTATTGAAATATTCTTAGCTCGACACGTTTCGGGCGCATACGCCCATCATCAGGAGCACTAGATGTTAAGTTGCGGCATGTGGTTTTCTGCACCGAGTCTGTAGATGGGTGTTGGTCCTGAAAACCGTTAAGTGGGTCATGTGTACGGTTTGGATGGTGCCGTGCGACCCATCTACAAATTCGGTGCAGAAAACCATATGCTGCAACTAAGGATCCTGATGATGGGCGTATGCGTCCGAAACATGTCGAGCTAAGGATACATCAGTAAATTACATTGTTGCATAAAGTTGGCATTTAACATTATTTCATAGAGATTCTAATTAACCGAAACTTGTTCCTGTGGTGTTCCATTGTGGCTTTGTTATTTGAAAGGAAAAATTTGGTTGGTTGGTTGGTTGGTTGGTT
>Ga0123352_10018253_pt1 | contig 11185 bp, 5 predicted proteins | sample TergutLab28metaG_FD_89700 | JGI IMG/M metagenome (GOLD analysis project Ga0123352, IMG submission 89700) | Labiotermes labralis P1 segment gut microbial communities from Petit-Saut dam, French Guiana - Lab288 P1 | ecosystem: Host-associated > Arthropoda: Insects > Digestive system > Gut ... | reverse complement strand
GCAACAGCACGTGTACTGCAAGAGCACGTGTATTGCAACGGCACGTGTACTGCAACAGCACGTGTACTGCAAGAGCACGTGTAATGCAACGGCACGTGTACTGCAAGAGCACGTGTATTGCAACGGCACGTGTACTGCAACAGCACGTGCACTGCAACATTATTTGCGTTAAACCCCCAGCAGGAATACAACGTGGCATTACCTGTTTTGTACAACAGCACTTCAGTAAGCTCAGCTTAACACAGTGCTTCGTTAAGACAGCGAATTAAGTCACATAGTTATCCTCCCAATTAAAAAAAAATACGGCATTCAGCTAGTGACATGGACTACAGAGAAATTCAAGTAGCGAGTAATTAAAAACCGTCTATTTTTATATGGACAATGTCCCTTTTATCGTGTCCCTGAGCACTGCAGCTGTGAAGGAAAGTGCCGGCGGTTTGCACGCTCTCTGTGCAATAAAGCTGCCATGTTTATTGACAAGACAAGAGGCACGCTCTGTATATATTTTCTACAGCTGGTGTTGTGTTTATTGGCACTATAAAAGGCACGCCCTGTGTATACAGTTTCTGAAGCTGGTGCAGTGTTTATTGGCAAGATAAAAGGCACACCCTGTGTATATAGTTTCTCAAGTTGGTGCAGTGATTATTGCTACGATAAAAGGCACACCCTGTATATATAGTTTCTGAAGCTGGTGCAGTGATTATTGCTACGATAAAATCCACGCCCTGTGTATATATTTTCTCAAGACGATGCAGTGATTATTGCTACAATAAAAGGCACACCCTGTCTATATAGTTTCTCAAGTTGGTGCAGTGATTATTGCTACGATAAAAGGCACACCCTGTGTATATAGTTTCTCAAGTTGGTGCAGTGATTATTGCTACGATAAAAGGCACACCCTGTGTATATAATTTCTCAAGCTGGTGCAGTGATTATTGCTACGATAAAAGGCACACCCTGTGTATATAGTTTCTCAAGCTGGTGCAGTAATTATTGCTACGATAAAAGGCACACCCTGTGTATATAATTTCTCAAGCTGGTGCAGTGATTATTGCTACGATAAAAGGCACACCCTGTGTATATAATTTCTCAAGCTGGTGCAGTGATTATTGCTACGATAAAACGCACGCCCTGTGTATACACTTACTGAAGCTGGTGCAGCGTTTATTGTTACGATAACAGGTACGTCCTGTACACAGTCTACACAGCTCGTACTGTTTCACCACGCCCACTGTAACGGCTCCCCAGACACTCCTTCTTCATGCTGTTATATCTCTTGACTGCTGAGTATCTCTCTCGCGCTCTCTCTCTCACTCACTCCCCATCCGATTATATTAAGTAGCAAAACGTGCGTTTATTTTCCTGCGAGTGTGATTATCGCTACAGCTCACAGTAAGGACTTTGACGCTCTCACTCTCCATCTGTCACCAAGTAAATTACGAATGGGTTGAGCTGCCTGCAAGAAAATGTGGGCTCTGTATTTCAGATACACAAACAGACGCGCAGCGCACTTGCTGATACACACAAGTTACGACATCACAGGTTCCGCACGTTACATATTCTCTGTGACAAACCAACGGGGAAAATCCCACCTTCGAAGCCACGTCGGTAGCTAAGTATAGCCAGCAAACTGCCCTAATCCTTGCGTTTTAGCTATTCAATATTCAGGAAACTTCAAGAGTTTGTTCAGTTTCTATAACCTTACAGTAAAACACACTCATATATATATATATATCCTGTAGGAGGCCTGTCCGGAAAGTATCAAGCCGTTTTGAATATCTCGAGAACCGGTCGCGTGGCCTTGATGTAACTTGGCAGCCAGTCAGAGGAGACCTTACTGGGCATCCGTGAACAGTCACTGTCCAGTGGGGTTAGTCAGTCGGCAGTGAGACGCCGTTTACTAAGATTGTGTACTGTGTGACCGTCACATTCACAAATAATCCCCCCTTTCAAAGGCGATTTTAGCTTTGGAAAAAGCCATGAGTCGCAGACAGCCAAAAATGTGCTGTATGGATGCTGACAGACCTCGGTGATTTGGTGCTTTGCCAAAAGGGCCGGCACTAAAGCTGTAGAATGGGAAGGCGCATAGTCGTGACGAAGCTGATCTGTTCGCTCGGTCACTGTGAATGCGACAGTCACACAGTACACAAGCTCAGTCAGCGGCGTCTCACTGCCCAATGACTAGCCCCATAGGAGAGTGACTGTTCACGGACGCACAGTAAGGTCTTCTCTGACTGGCTGCCAAGTTACATCAAGGCCACGCGACCGGTTCTCTAGATATTCAAAATGACTGGATACTTTCCGGACAGCCCTCGTACAGTCTGCACAGTAGTAAACTCGGCAGATTCAGATCATTAGGTTTAATACGGTGTGTTCTTTTTTTCGTGTCCCTCAGCAAGGAGCCGGAATGAGATGTGCCGGCGGATGCAGGCCTTCTGTGTAATAGAGTACCCGTGATCGGGGACATGACAAATTGGGAATTCTTCATCTCAAGGAAACCTTCTGGTGCAGCAAATGTCACGACCGGTATAGGTCGGTAGGTTAGTGTAATCAAGTCTTTCGTGACGGTACACTTCGCAGTCGGGCACGTCAGCAGTAGGATCGCAGGCCGACACGATTTCCCACCCTGCACGGCTGCAGTCAACAACGTTCTATCACAAATCCCATTCCTTCCCTCTCCATTTGCACTGGACCCACTCAGGTTTCCACGAGCCCTACAAAGTGTTTCAGGTGTGAAATATAAAGCAAAGCTAAAACACCATTACTTGAAAACTGTCAATAAGTATCAGATTTTCGTGAAAAAAAAAGATTGGGCTTACTGAACACGCTGTATAAACTGCGTAACCGCAAATTGGTTCTTACGTTTTGCAATACGCAGTCCATGTTACGTCACCTTCAAGTTCATCCAAAAGAGGGGGCTTTAAACGCACGGCCCGTGGGCCGCATGATGCCCAACACGGCATTACAGGAACCGTTCAAATTGTCTTACTGCAAGTGCCGAATGTCAACGGGCGCAGCAGCGATGATTTGTTTTCAAATTAAGGAATCAAAAATGTTTTTCGTCATGGGCCAAAAAAAGGCTCAGAGATGTTTGTTGTCCCTGGATAGTAAAGTAAACCTTACGTCAGCAAAGAGGTAAAGAAGAAGAAAAATTATTAAACGTTTGAAGCCTAACGACACCTATAGTGGTCGTACCGCACCGCTAACCTCTAAAGTTGCATTTTATATATTTATTCAACGAATATACGTACTGAATATTTTAAACATGGTATATACTCTCCTTTTTTTCTCTTCAAAATGCAGTTTGTTTCATAATTCTAACGTATTTGGTTCTTGTATTATTCACATTTTGTATACAGGGTGTGCTAAAATTAAAAAAATAATTCCGGCGCCAAAAGGTTAATTAAATAATTATAAGGTATTTCGGAAGTGTCAATAGAAGTTTTAAATGCTCTATACACAGTGTTTTATTTTACGTTAAATTATCTACGTATTGCTCTAGGACGTGCGGTTGATCTTAATTTGCAAGTTTATTTGTTTGGCCGGTAGTATAGTAGCCCCTGTTAAGGGCACTTTCGGCTCCAGCGTGTCATCCAACGGTGTTTTATGCACTCCTTTTTAAAACTATAATAACTGTAATTAATATGTGGATCGTCGCAGGGCATGATGTGCACAATTTTGAAACAACAAATTTAATTTGTTCGTCATTTCATAAAGTCCGTCTGTTCAGTCAGACTATCATGATTAGAGAGTCAAGTGGCCTCTGGAACTACTGTTCAGTACAGTATCATGACCACAAAGTCAATTGACCTCTGGAGTTACTGTTCAGTAGAGTATCATGACCACAGGGTCAAGTGGCAGCTGTAGCTACTCTTCAGTACAGTATCATGACCACAGGTTCAAGTGACCTCTGGAGCTACTGTTCAGTAGAGTATCATGACCACAGGGTCAAGTGACATCTGGAGCTACTGTTCTGTAGATTATCATGACCACAGGGTCAAGTGACCTCAGGAGCTACTGTTCAGTAGAGTATCATGACCACAGGGTCAAGTGACCTCTGGAGCTACTGTTCAGTGGAGTATCATGACCACAGGGTCAAGTGACATCTGGAGCTACTGTTCAGTAGAGTATCATGATCACAGATTCAAGTGACATCTGGAGCTACTGTTCAGTAGAGTATCATGATCACAGGGTCAAGTGACCTCTGGAGCTACTGTTCAGTAGAATATCATGACCACAGGTTCAAGTGACATCTGGAGCTACTGTTCAGTAGAGTATCATGACCACAGGGTCAAGTGACCTCTGCAGCTATTGTTCAGTAGAGTATCATGACCACAGAGTTAAGTGACATCTGGAGCTACTGTTCAGTAGAGTATCATGACCACAGGGTCAATTGACCTCTGGAGCTAATGTTTAGTAGAGTATCATGACCACAGGGTCAAGTGACATCTGGAGCTACTGTTCTGTAGATTATCATGACCACAGGGTCAAGTGACCTCAGGAGCTACTGTTCAGTAATGTATCATGACCTCTGGAGCTACTGTTCAGTAGAGTATCATGACCACAGGGTTAAGTGACCTCTGGAGCTACTGTTCAGTGAAGTATCATGACCACAGGGTCAAGTGACATCTGGAGCTACTGTTCAGTAGAGTATCATGACCACAGATTCAAGTGACATCTGGAGCTACTGTTCAGTAGAGTACCATGACCACAGGATCAAGTGACCTCTGGAGCTTCTGTTGAGTCAGAGTACCATGACCACAGGGTCAAGTGACCTCTGGCGCTACTGTCATAACCCTATTATTATTATTATTATTATTATTTATCAATACTATTAATTCAGCACAATTTCCTGATGTGTCCTTTTAATTCCAGGTTTTCTGCAATCCGCATATTTCGCATTAATCTCAGTAAAAACATCACGCACTGTACACTGCGTGTTCTGTAAATATAAATATAACACGCTCCTGTCACTTCAATGTAAACTAATTCCTGCTCTCCTTCCTCTGAAACCCTTTCTTTTTCTCACTTAATTTTTCCACACAGATTGTAGTATGTACAGATATTTTCAAAAATGTCAATCATTATTTTCTTATACGCCACTTCCTCTTTTTATATCTAGCTGTTTATTATCCAGAATTTTCCCCTCCAACTGTACGTTTCTACACACTTCAGCGGTGTACACGTACACAGCATTCTTTTCTTCCGTAAACACAATTGATCCTCCTCCTACATCTCGTGCCCCACCTAAAGTGCGCTGCCCCTTCTCTGTCTCACACAGCACAAATAGACATAACTCTCTTCCCCCACTCCTTCTACATGTCTCAGTACAAAACCTTCCTTTAATCTACACATACTTGGCATTGCAGCCAGCTGTAATACTACTCGGTTGTGGTCACAGCAACATGGAACAACGAAGAAGAGTCACCCGACAGTTCAACTGCTAGCTAGGACAGTCGCCTTAACCTTTTGGCGCCGGAATTATTATTTTTATTTTTAGCACACCCTGTATATAAAATGTGAATAATACAGGAACCAAATACGTTAGAATTATTAAACAAACTGCATTTTGAACAGAAAAAACGGATAGTATATACCATGTTTAAAATATTCAGTACCTATATTTGTTGAATAAATATATAAAACGCAACTTTAGAGGTTAGCGGTTCCGTACGACCACTATAGTTGACATTAGGCTTCCAAAAGTTAATCTATAAACACAGTGAAGCTCATACACAATTTTCAGATGGATGTGAAGAATAATCAGTGACGTCGATAAACAGCTTAATTATTACTAAATGAAAAAATGAGGGTAAATAAATGAAGTTGTGCCTGTCCACGCTGTCAAGGCACGTAAGGGCTGTGGAGGTACAGCTCCATCCATTCTTGACTTTGGTACCAGATGACGGTGGGCTGTCAACTTCACGCTCTATCTCTTTATCGCCGGGAAAGATACCCCGATATCTTCATGCGCCCCATAGGGGTTCTGGGCGTTTTCCCAGCTGGGAATCCAGCTCAGGACCGTCCAGCCTCATGCCAGTGCTATAACATTAAATTCTGATCGTAAGTTCTTATGTTCTTCCTTACATTTCCAATTACGGATGTCAAAAAAAGTACTGATTTTGTAAAGCACACTCATTCCTTGGACGGAAAATCGACAACTGTGGGTGACAGTTAGTGGCATCTGACAATGCGAGATCCTGGCAATTGGCTCTGACGGTGAAGCACTTGAAAGCCGCTTGCTCAGTCTGAAGCAATCAGCGTATCAGAATGTCTTGGTTACTGCCACTGTAGGACACGTGAGTGCTACACACTGGTGTTCGTGGAATTGTACCTTTGACGTAGTTCGTGGAAAAATCAGATTTTATTACAGTTCGGTACGGTTTGTAAAATTGAGAGCCACCGAATGGAGTATAAATAAATAAATAATGTAATTTTGACGTGATATCTCGCGGTTGTGTATTTCAGTAATTCAATACACAAAGTTTAAAAACGGTCTAAACACAAGTAAATTCTATTCTGTTTATTTTAACAACATGTTTCGACCTTGGCCAATTTCAATCAAATTTCAGCCAATTTCATTTATCTCCAATTTTAATGCATCGTTGAAGCAGAAAATTGTGGATCCGTTGAAGATATTGCTAAGTGTTAGAGGTGCACAGTGCGACACCGCTAGTTTGCAGATCCGCCACTGCCGTGCTCATGAATGTTGTTAAGGGGAAGTGGATGGTGGTGACGTCAGGCAAACGTGACAGACAGACAGGCCAATTGGTCTATAGAACTCAAAACACTAACTTAAATCAAGGCCCTCTGATTATTAAAGTGACTGTACCTAATCTTGTCCACTCAGCATCGTTAAAAAATCTGTACCCACAGAACAAATAAATTATAAGCATATTAATTTATTATGCTGCGCACAAATTGCACATGATTTTCAGTTTAAAATATCCCACTCCGAATTACCCACCACTACCGGCAGGAAGGTGGAACAAACCGCCCTCATGTCTACCGTATATCGATCCAGCTAACGGTACAAACCGGACAGTAACTAACTTCTGTGCTTGAAACGTATCGTATTCGAACCTACGATCCGAAGCACCACATCATGCTTGTAAGACACTGCTTGATACTTAGCCCATCGATCCAGCAAAATGAATGATCGTTCACAGGTGGTGTTCGCTGTAACCCTTTAAATCACAGTGGTCACTATATGTACCACCAGGTTTAACATTCAACAATTCTACGTTCTGCCCACACAGCTGTATTTATGTGTTTTGTGTGGATCTGAGAACAAACAGCGATTAACTGACTGGTTTTTATAACTGAGACGGAGTGTGTTTACTGCGCGGTACGGACTGGAATTTGACAGGTACGACAGACTAATCCTATAAGCTAGTCGTTCAAGGATTTGCTGTTCGTTAATATGCCTCCTTTGCGCTTCACTGTGTGTGCAAACACCATAAATTAGCACAACGTTTCTCTCCGTAAAGTTAACAGATAAGCAAAGAACACAAAATGTTGGCAAACAATCCATAAACACAGTGTAGGACGAAGTTGTCAGAAGCAATTTTTGAAAGGCTGTTACTTGTACTTACATTTTGGCATGTTAAACATGCACGGAAGATTAACCACTCGGTAACAGACAAAACATTGTTTCCTTGCAGCTAAGAACATTGCTTGCATTGATATGTCTGCTCTGTACGCACATTACAATAACTGGACGCCTTCAGCCACAATTTTGGCGTCAACATGGTCAGCGTCAGCTGTGTACAGCAACTGCGTTCTGAACTGCACTCAAGTTGCAGTGTGGAAGGATGGAAAGCTACACGCGACAGGTTGCGAAGGCCTTACTATTTGAGTTGGGTTGATCATGTTCGGAAAATTAGGGACAGGAAGCAGAGAACGGATATCGGGAAGTATCCCTTTGTAAATAGGACCGTTAGAAACTGGAGCCAACTACCTGCAGAAAGTTCAGGGACTTTCCCTTGTAAACCTAAGATTTTTAGAAACAGAGTTAGGAAAGCAATTATAAACGGGGGGACATGAAAGGAATAGAAGTGTGGCGAATATCATGTGAAGTGAAGTGAAGTGAAGTGAGGTGAAGTGTAGTGATGTGAGGTGAAGTGGAGCGGTAAGAAATTTAAATGGGGTTAAGCCATATGAGAGGGAAGTGAAGTGTAGTTGGGTGAAGTTTAAATGGGAGGAAGTGAAGTGTCGACAAGTGTAGTGGTGTGGAGTTAAACGTAGGTGGGTGAAGTGAAGTGTAGTGTAGTTGGGTGAAGTGGAGTGAAGTGTAGTGAAGGAAAGAAAAAAATAAACAAAAGAGATAAAAAACAATAGCGAACAAACTAACCACCAAGACCAAAAAAAGGTACAAAGGTGTCAAAAAGTTAAGAAAACATTAACATTGAAGAACACTATATGATGGAAAGTAATCATTACCATGACTACGAATTATGGAAACCAAAATAGATAGACCCAACGAGCCTTCACAAACAGAAAAAAACCAAAAAAAAATAAACAACAAAAAACAAACTATAATTAAATCTACACAAATAAAAATAGACAGAAAAATAAAGAACCAATACAACAAACTCCAATCTCAACAGAATAATCAATAAATGTTTCCGATTAGAAGAGAAAGCCGAAATACCACAAAAATAAATAACAAAAAAATATAATCGCATTGGCATTAAACTAAGTTTTAATAATTTAACAAAAATGATTGGGTGTCTAACATTATCAGCAGATATACAAATCATATGAAGTTTGCTACTTATGTGGCTTTTTCATTTACCACATTCTTTCATGTTCTTTTAGTTCGATTTTTTTTTTATCGCTGTGTGTTTTGTGTGCTTCTGTTTAATTTTGTAAATTACGTACATTTATTTTCAAATTTATGTATTCTTATTGTTATGTATGTTCTGTTCTGCCACCGGTTGTCAACCCAATTGCAATTAACAAATGTATCAATATATCATTAATGTCCACATATTTTATTCACTACTCGTTCAGCCGACACGCGGTGCATCGTTCCGTCAGATACCGGAAACGACTCAAACTTTCATGTTCCCAGCGCTACTGCAGTCAGTTCTGAACGCAAATAGTAACCGCACATATTAACTGACGGTTTAAATTTAAATAACTACGCGCTGTTTCTTGCAACGTTCTATTACGACACATTACAACTGCAAGTGTTTAATTAGCAGCAAGGTGAATATTCTCGTCGTACATTAATAAGAATATTGTGTTAGCAACGAAATGGCTGCCTACCGAAAATAATTGAGCTGCCCCTCACTCAGTAACGGTTGTTGAAGGTTTGAGGCCTATATAGCTCAGTGGTGGTAATATTGCAGTAATACCGCTTGGCTGCCCTGCTAAGTGAATATCTTAGGAGCTAATAGCAGAATAAGCAATAAAATGATAAAGCAATGACAACAGGATGATAAAAGTGGAAGAGTGGTGAGAAAAAGCACAACTGACGTAAGCAACACGTGGAAAAAGGTGGTGACGAAACTGCGAAACGTCGTATGAAATCCCACTAAGTTTAACAGCAACAGTAGGTCTATAGCTTACTGTGGGTTTGTATCAGCATCCATTTTTTTTTTTAATTTGGAAGAAGCTGACAAGAGGTTTCATGCAACTGGTACAGTGTAGGGCGCCGTACTGCAGTTCCACATCAAACATCTAAGCTCACCCTGTAGGTCTCCAAAACCGCTGTTCAAGCGATCCTACCACACAAACGTTCATCTCTAATCACAGGAAGTTGCTGAGTAACGCAAGCACAACACGTGTAATAAATATTACCCTCTGTAGGGACGACAGTTTTAAACAAAATTTCGTATCGCAGCGGCTGTAGCAGGGGCCGTACCATGGTACAGCTTCTTAGTCGCCGTCCTTCCAACGCGGAAGCTTGGGTTCCGTGCTGGTCCGGTCCGCGCAAGATTTCTCGCGAAGACAGTGGCGCTTGGAGAAACTTCCCTGCGAGCAGTCACCCTCTCCCTGCCATTACCATTCCACCGGTGCTCTACAGTCATCCAGCTACGTACATAAAATCAGGAAATGACAGCCTCATTAATTGACACTTGAACGGATTCTAATTGTAGGCCTACATGGCAGTCTCCGGTAATGAACTGCATAAAAACGACCGCGTTGTTACGAAATGCCAGTATAAAGGTATGTGATAAAACAGAACGTTATACTGGGGCACGCAATAAACTGACATCTTCTGAACTTGTTCTTCTGATAACCAGTTTGCTACTTACTTCCTGCCTGACTGCACCTCAGCCTATCAAACGGTCCCTTTCCAAGCAGTCTTTAAAAATGCAGGGCTAACAGAAGGCATTTCTTAGGCACATTCGCGAAATTGCGAAAAGCGAATAATATCTTCGTCATTGTTTGCTGTCCGTCGGTCCGCATGGAACAACTCGTCTTCCACTGAACGGATTTTCATATTTGATGTTTCAGTATTTTTACAAATTCAAGTTCCATTAAAATCTGACAAGAATAACCGGCATTTTACAATATACATTTTAATCATATCTCGCTCAGTTCTTCGTGGAATCGGAAATGTTTCAGACAAAAGCAGTAGAGAAAATTAAAAAAACACATTTGTGTTGTGACTTTTATAAAATCGTGGCTTTTGTGAAGTAATGTGGAAAAATACTGTAGATGTGGGTAAGCTCAAAGACGACAATATGGCGCATGCGCAATGCATGCTGGATACCTAAGGCTACAAACACACACTCACAACACGCACTGCTTGTTGCTTCTCCACTACAACATTGGTTGCAATAACACGCCTCAATGTTACGGTATACGTGCAGTGTCTGTCTGTCTGACTTGTTACATCTCTCTCCTTTTCTCGCCTGCACAACAAAATCCCACGTACAAATACAATATACGTATATGTGTATGTGCGTTCGTGCGTGCGTGTGTGTGTCTGTGTGTATGTATGTATGTATGTGTGTGTGTATGTATGTATGTGTGTGTGTGTATGTATGTATGTATGTGTGTGTGTGTATGTATGTATGTATGTATGTATGTATGTGTGTATGTATGTGTGTATGTGTGTATGTATGTGTGTGTGTGTGGTGTGTGTGTATGTATGTATGTGTGTATGTATGTATGTATGTATGTGTGTGTGTGTATGTATGTATGTAAGTGTGTGTATGTGTATGTATGT
>Ga0123352_10018250_pt1 | contig 11187 bp, 4 predicted proteins | sample TergutLab28metaG_FD_89700 | JGI IMG/M metagenome (GOLD analysis project Ga0123352, IMG submission 89700) | Labiotermes labralis P1 segment gut microbial communities from Petit-Saut dam, French Guiana - Lab288 P1 | ecosystem: Host-associated > Arthropoda: Insects > Digestive system > Gut ... | reverse complement strand
TGCGTCGTTGTGTGTGACCAAGAAACCTCAAGAATGAGGAGGCCACGGCCCGCGTGGGGCCACAGCACCACTGGAAAAAGGAAATATTATATATATATATATATATAGTGATGTGACGGATGTTTTTTATATAGTATATATATGTATATATATATATATATATATATATATATATATATATATATCCATTCTTGTATTCTACTTAGGTACTTTTAGCTCAATATGTATAATCCAACTGAAGACATCTCGTTGAAAGTTCAGAATATGCACCTGTACTATGATCATACTCTGTATAGTTTTCCTATATATACATTTTTGTGACCTGAAGATGGCCCACAGTGGCCGAAACATGTCGTCGTCAGCATAATAAATAGGATACAAGACAGTTGTGTTTTGATTACCCCCCTCCCCTACTAATTGCCCAGGGTCCCTACACTATCGATTTTTCTGCCCAACTCTTCAGTTTCAACACTGTTCCAAGCATCGGCAAGTTGAGCAAAAACAAAAGCCCGATATGTTCTAGTTCGACGCGGGTTTCATTAAAGAATGTGTCTACTGGTGATACGTGAAGTACGAATGGTGGTTCATAAGTAAACATACACTAGTCAGGTCGAGTTACTTCAGGCAGAGGGAGGATTTCATAGACCTGTGTGTGGATGAGAAAAATTGACTTTTGTACTGCAGGAGGAGCAAAATACGCCGTAACATTTGGTAATTAGTATAATTGTTACGCGGTGTTACTCTACACTCAGTATTTACTTTCCTTCCTCGTTATATCTCTTTCGCACTTCAGTCTCTTCGAATTTCCTAGAAGTCGACCCAGAATGCGTTTCGTGACTTCTCCATCATCAGCTCTTATGAAATATTCGAGTGTCTTTATTTACGTTCAACTCGCCTGCTGAGAGTCGGAAACGACTTCAACCAGCACTCCACAATATTAGCAGGACCAGAGAGTTCAACACTAATGTCTGATTTTGACATGATCCTGAGTCAGTATCATCCAATTCTTGAAGTTACAACGTATGTTCCAGAGATCACTTAAGCTTTAATTCTCCCGTTTTTGTTCCTCCAAGTCACAGACATTCAAGGGAGATAATGACTAAAATTATGAATGCTTTCTGTATATTTCCCAGTCCAGGCACTACCAAAGCCCGTCGCAGACTCATACATTTTCCTGTCTTTAAAATACATAATGTTGCCTGTATCATGCATTGGGAAGAAGAGAAGACAGTACAAGCTTTTAATTTCAACGTCTAGACCGAAGAGATGGCTGGGTATATTTGGGCTGTAGTGGGACCATAGTAGTGGCAGATCAAAACTTATAAAGAGTTGTAGCACCAAGAGAAGAAGAAGAAGAAGAAGAGGAAGAAGAGGAAGGGGAAGAACAGGAAGAAGAAGGGGAAGAGGAAGAACAAAAAGGGGAAGAAGAGGAAGAACAAAAAGGGGAAGAAGAGGAAGACGAGGAAGAAGAAGAAGAAGAGGAAAAGGAAGAAAAAGGGGAAGAACAGGAAGAAGAATGGGAAGATGGGGAAGAAGAGGAAGAAGAGGAAGAAGAAGAAGAGGAAGAAGAGGAGGAAGAAGAAGAAGAGGAAGAAGAAGAAGAAGAAGGGGAAGAAGAGGAATAAGAGGAAGAGGAAGAAGGGGAAGAAGAAAAAGCTATACAGCTGCTTCCACTGTATAACTTCATGGTATGGACAGGAGCATCTTTATTTTTGAAACACATTCATGTAATCCTACCCTATCGACTGTTATTAATTTACAGTCTTCTTTTTTTTACATACAGGTTCACTGCTGAGGGCCGATAGCTGCTGGTATTTCGTGCTTAGTATCCGCGTGTGTGACAGCAATTTTTTACCGGGTATGATAGTGCTTAGGTTTGTGATGCTGTTGGCAAAGTTTTGCGGATCTTGTGTATCTGTGTACGCCACCAAATTCAGGCAGCCGAAGCTGCACGACCGCAGACCACTGCAAACAACATTAAGGATTCTCGTGATGCAGCAACCCTCTCTCAGAGCCAACTAATCCCCTGATTTACACAGACCACCGTCTGCCCACCCCAAACGTCCCCCCAGCCCGCACAGTACGTCCTCCGTCACAGCAAGTAGCTAGGTGCACCAAGCAATTTTGTATAAGGCTAGTGCTGCTATAAGAATGGACAGTGGAGCCGTATATTGCTACAGGGAAAACAGACCCAAAGTGTTTTAATCTGAAACACACCTCTCTCTCGTGCCGAGGTTCAGAATGACTGGAACTGTGTCTCCGCTGACCCTCTGTGAGTACATGGCGTCTACGTGGAGATATTTACCGTTTACTTTTTGGTCTCCCAAATTTTCATACAAATGCTTATATATATATATATTATATATACAAGCGTTTGTATGAAAAAAATATATAATACATGTAAATCAGTCCCATTACAGGCCCGAGGTGCCCAGAGGGTCCCAGGAAGTTAAGGTTCTCAGATTACGTGACAATGGCCCAGAATGGTGGTAAGGTTGTCAGCCTTACGCACCGGCCGCCTTTACCCCCAGGAAATGCTCCTGGTACTCATTTCTGTTAGAAGCTGAGTCGACCCCAGGGCCTTAGTGCGATCGAAGGGATTATGTCAATGAAAAATTCCAATGACACCAGCTGGAATCGAACCAGCGACCTTCCGATTTGTAGCACAGCGCCTTAACGCAGTCCCCTATATATATATATATATATATATATATATATATATATATATATATATAAACAACCATTTAAATTACTACTAACACACCACCTATTGAGCAATGTATTTCACCGCCTTCTGCGACTAGCGACATACATAAAAAATAGACGAGATGAATAATTAAGGAATAAGTAGCAAGCTATAATGCAGATATTACAGAACTCATTTCACAGTTTCAGCAGTTTCTTAATTTTTTTTAGTTAATCTTAATCTAATAAGATTAAAACCTGTACTGTTCCATAAATATTTTGTTTTAGTAAAAAATATATGACTTGTTGCCTGTGCGAAGTTTAAGTATAATTTTCTCCCGACATCTCATAAAGACACCAGCCGGAAGGAAGTTATAACTGCACTCGTCATTAATCTCGACATCAGATGTTTTACTCCCTTGCCCCTTTGTGCTGCATGAAAGAGCCTGCAGTAGCAAGTGAATAGGATGGCTGGCTGGAGTCCAGGGCTAGAGTGGACTGGAGTAGAAACTGTCTCTTTTTTTCGGTGTAGGCTTTTAATATAAACACAGGCTAAGGAATTATTGAACTTGTAGAAAATGTTGTTTAGAATAACTCGCGGTTGAAAATATCAAGTTACTGTCTTGTATCAGAGCCCAAATTTTAACACAGCGACTGTGTACTTCCTTGGAAAGATCATGAGCTAGGCTAACTTGCATCGCATCTTCACAACGTGTTTTTCCTTTACTCAGATCCATGTGATATTCCTCTCTTATCGATATTCCTGGTAGCCTTTTTGGAACAGGATTTCCAAAAATACCATTCAACAGTTCATGTTTCTTCCACTCTACCTATAGAACTTCTGTATTTCGCTCAGTTAAGAGTATTCTGTAACTTGCACGAATATCGTCACGTAATGTTCTATATCGGTTATTAAATTTGTCCGTCTAAAGGCTGCACTATATTTCTCATCATCGTGTTACAGAAGCCTGTCCTTGACACATATGCTGATGTTCCATCTCCAAGCTTCCATTGCTGCTCTTCTTCCATGTTTGTACTTGTCTGTATCTTCCAGGTAGGCTTTTCCACAGAATTTTTCGTACAGAAGTGTTCTACTCATTCCTTGTTTCCTACATGTATGCCTCATTTCGGCCAACCTCGAACCTATTTAAACCAACTGTACTACTTCAGTACCTCTTTTATTCCTGGTGCAGAAGTGATTCTGTAGGCATTTGGTATGACTCTTGGTGGGGAGATCGGTCCAACTCAAGCTCTGTTCGTACAGAAGGCAGAATAACGCAGAAGATGTGGACATGCACCGAGGAGTGTTAAACTTGTGTGGCCAGTGCCGGAGCGACCTCACGAATTTACGTAGCGCGGTGGTTCTTATCAGCTACTTGCCATAATGTAGACACACTATGAAGCTCCTTAATAATGAATATTTTCTCTTATCCTGATTGATACTTTCCCTGCGTTCACCCAGTCTCAACAAACAAATGCCGAGATTATACTTCAACTAGGATAAGATCGCTTCCTTTCAAATCCTCTCCTATAGTCTACTGTGCATGGTCCGACATATTCACAGGGTCGTAAAATAAACCGCACACCACAATGAATATTCTTGGACTAGACCGAAGGTGGAGAGATCAAGCACTTCCGAATCGTCAGCACTTATATACAAATGTAAATGTTCTAATATTCCAAAGAACTGGAATTTTAATATACGTTGGTGTGGAAATCTCAAGTCTCATTTGTTCTTCGACTTCCTGTTTCTTATGCTGTACCTTCCTCGACATTTCTTTTCCTACACGAATGCGGTGAATCTAGTGCAGCACTCTGTGTGTACTGTGGACCCCCTGCACACTGAAAAGTCGTTCCTGATCGATACGTTGGTGTATGCAGGTCAAAGGTAGAGATTGGGCGGTCGAGGGGCGGAATAAAACAAGCAACGAGGGTAATTGAGGTTAGTAAAGCAGAGGAGACTAATGAGAAAGAGAATGAGAAGGAGTGTGTGGTTTAGTGATATGGAATAGTAAGGCTGTGGAGGAACGAAAAATAGAAATTAAGAGGAAAGTAAAGAACTGGAGAAGAAACAAGGATGGTGGAAACGAAGAAGAAGAAGAAGAAGAAGGGAAGGAAAAGTAGAAGAAGAAAAGGCAGTGATAACGACGAAGAATATTAGGGTGCAGGATAAGGTAGTGGGTGAGTGTGTTTAAAGGCACGTTGCTGTCCGAGGCACATGTGCCCTATAAATTCGTGCTAAAATTGTATTTACTTCAATAACAGCAAAATTGGAGTTAAATATACGTCGCTTATGAAGGGGCGACACGGATTTGTTTCCGATGGAAAAGAAAATACGAAATATAAGTAAATAAATAAATAAATAAATAAATAACGCCATGTTATGTTATTTACAGTGCTTCAGGCTGCTTGTGGGCTCACGACGAAGGTCCAAAGAAAGAAAAAATGAATGAGTTAATTCTTATAATAAAACCAAATAGGTGCGCGAATTTCTTAAATTTATTTGTGGGGTAAAACCCTACGTGTTTCAGACAGTTCCTCTCTCCATCATCAGGAGTGTTTCAGTGTACACACAGCAATGGTATATGTCATACAGCTTTGCTGTGTGTACAGTGAAAAACTCCTGATGATGGACAGAGGAACTGTCCGAAACATGTAGAGTTTTATCCTAAAAATAAATTTGAGAAAATAGTGCATCTAGTTGGTTTTATTATGAGAATATATCACGATGAACGGGCACATGAACGTCAGATTCGTGAATGAACGAACGAACGAGCGAATGAAAAATCTGTAAGTGTGATGAAAGGATACATAATACGAATGGTTCCAGATGTAGAAGAGGATGATGAAGTAGCAGAAATAGATGGTCGTAGGATAAAATATTTTCTGAGGCAGAAGACGGAAGGAAAGAGGAAAGCTGAGAAGATCTAATATGGTGTGTCACAGAAAGATGAGTTGTCGAGTTTGTGGTAATAGACGTTGATGATTGGCTGCGTATTTTATGTTTTTTGTACTGAATGCAAAATTTATGGTAAGTGAAGTTCATATTCATAGCTGTGACGTCTCCGTTGTGCTTATAGAATACGCAATAATAAGAACGTAACTCGTCAACACACAACTTTCATTGTAGCAAATATAAGGCAACGTCATCTTCAGGCCTATTTTAATCGGTTTAGTCACAAGGTGCTATGAACACATTGGGATCCCAGCGTGTTTACATCAATGTGTGCATAGCATCTTGTGACTAAACCGATTAAAATAGGCCTGAAGATGACTGATTAATAGTCGAAACATGTAGCCTATGTAACTACTTTGTGTAATAAAACAATTGTGCTGATGTACACTGTTTAGCATTTTACAGGGTCATCGAAAAAGATGGACGGGATTTGAAACCGCTATAACTTAAAAAGTACTAGACGGGTTTACACGTTTAGCATTTTAAAATGTTCAGAAAAGTTTTAGACTCACCTTAGTACATTTCAATATGTGCACATTTGTAGCTCTGGAGACGTCCAAACGAAATTCTATCTCATGCCACGTTTTCTGAATCATGTCTCGTGTTACAGTTTCAATGGCTGATGTGATCCTGTCTTTCAGGTGCTGGATATTCCTTATCTTCTCAGCATACACAATGTTCTTAATGTACTCCCACAGGAAAAATCAAGTGGAGAGAGATCTGGGCTTCGAGGTAGCCAGGGTATTGGTCCACCCCTTCCAATCCAGGCATCAGGGAATCTCTCATTTAAAACGTCAGTCACAAAGCAACTGAAATGAGGAGGAGCTCCGTCTTGCATAAAAATAACCCTACTTACAATTTCTTGTTCGAAGGTTTCAATCTGTGGAAACACGTACTGTTCGAGTAAATCGAGATAGACAACCTCGTCCATCTTTTTCGATTACCCTGTATTACGTTTCTAGCACATCGTGATGCCTCCGATCAAATAAGACAACTTCTTGTTTCGGCTACGTATCCATGGCTGTTTAACTTACCCGCGACATGTAGCTACTTAATATTCGCTGTAACAAAAGTTGTGTCGACGGGGTAAGTTCTTATTATTGAAGTTTATGTATTAACACGCTGAAGCAACAAAGAACATTTGAACAACGGCGGGGAGTGACCAGTTTAAACATTACAGCACTTATATTGTACTGAACGGACTGCATGTTCATTACAAAGACCAGCCGCTTGGTGCAGTGTAGAAACAAACTTTGTTTAATGGAACTTAGTGGATTCTGAAGCCTTTTCTCCCCGCATGTAAGGCGGTCGGAGCTTGAAGATGACCACTCGCCCCGTCTAATGCCGGGGTTAAGATCACTGACACTCTGCTTCCATTAATTGTTATGCCTAAATGGCTTCCTCAAAGCACATTTATCTCTACTTTTTATTGTGAGAATCGCAATGAACACTTAATACTCTCCTCGGTTAAGACGTAAGTTCATTGAATGTTAAAGCGGTAGGGTACGTCTAGTACGTCTAGTAATCGCTGAGCTTTAAAGGATTACAACTTGAACAACAAGCGATCTACTGTTTCTGTAAACGTTTTATTAACGTTCTCAAGCGTGCTTGGGGAAAAAAGCATGGATTCCTCTCAGGATGGATACGTGCTAGCAAACACGCGTTAATTCCAGATCAAATCCTCTTCGTGTTCGAAGTTCAGACCCAAGACAGTATTTATGGTGGTTCATGTACCGTATGTTTTGCGTGAATTAAAGGACGCGTGCTCCATGTAATGCTGAAGGATAAAATGGGGTAAATATTGCTAGTTACTGTGATGGCTCTCTGTGACAGGTAAGCGGGCGTGTGGGTTGTGAGGTGGGCGGTTAATTAAGTGTATGGCTAATATTGCTATGTAGGTGCGAAATCAGTCAAGTTCCATGCAGTCACAACTAGGAACTGGACATCTTAAGCGGTTTGGAAGTCATCATTTATGTCAGTTGTTTTATTTATTTTTCTGGTTAGAAAATAACATTCTTCCGAAAGGGTTACAGGGCTTTCCCCCGGTTTTTAGAGCGCTTTCGCGTAGACGCGAAAAACGCCTATTAACATTAGCATGTCCGACCGTCCGTCCGCATGTATCAGCCCGGCTCTTACTGGACGGATTTTCGTGACACTTGAATTTTTGGATTCTTGTGAGACTATGTCGATAAAATCAAAGTTTCTTTAAAATCTGTCAGGAATGTCGGGCACTTGACATGAAAACATATGTTCCTTAGACGTTTTTTACAGCTGGAATATTAATACAACGGATTGTTGCGTTTCTGTGGCAAAGCTTTCAATATTTATTGAGCTGTTCACAGTGACATATATACCTCAATAGAACAAGTGGAGGCATTTTTGCGCTTCGACGGCAACAGTCGTTACGCAAACGGGCCATGATGTTACTCAGTCCTTACATTGCCCATCTTGTAAAATGTGTAATGACGCTGTAAATTTCTAAAATAGTATAGCCTCGGTGACAGTTGAGTGAGTGAATAAGTGAGTGAGTGAGTGAGTGTAGGGCGTTGGTGGAATGATAATGACAGGGGACACTGAAGTGCTCGGAGTAGAAAATGTACCTGAACCGTAAATCCCACGTGGACTGGCCCGGGACTGCATCCAGGCCTCCGTGGTGAGAGGCCGGTGACTGTTCGTCTGAGCACGGCCGTCGTGGCTCCTTCCTGGAGGCAGGAACTGGAGAGGAGATAACCTCCGAAGTGCTTTACTTGGTGCGGTATGTGCGGTTCTTAGATCAGTGCCGTTGCAGGTGCCCGTCTTCTGCTATATGACACCGTGCGGATTGTTGTGTAGGTGCCACAGTTCGGCAGAAGCGTTGCGTCTCATTTTCAGGGTAATTCAAAAAGTTCTTCTTAGTGTTTCATTTAATGACGTCAGTTCTTAGTATTAAATACCATTCATGTTACATGGATGAAATATGAGTTTAGAGCATTAGTAGAATAATGCCGACAAAGGAAACACGATATGCTCGACTTAACACGTCCCATTGCCATTTCGTCCACTACAAATCCCACATTGTCGGTACAAGTACAGGTAAGGGGACATACAACAGTGTCTTATGCTTGTGTGGTGAATTAAACCGGCTATTTCCCCTACTGGGATACAAATCCGATTTTCAAAAGATCGTACGTTTTGCGTAGTAAATACGCACCTGTGCCTTCTTCCCTGAGCTTTTCACTTTGCAGTAAGAAATTTCTACAAATTTGATGTACAATTACTTTATTCTCATTATTTTACACAAAAATAGACTTGTTGTCAGGATATTAATGTTGTGAAATACGCTGTTACGCTTTGTGTTGTTTTTAAAATTTGGAGCAAGGACTATTGAAGATAGTCATTCAGATTTCATGTTGATTTTATAACTTTCGTGCCGTAACGTTTCATATGTTACTGCGAACTGTAAGCTACCATCATCCTCGACGTTTCGTATCGGGACATTTATTCCACAAAGTTTTTTTTTATGGGTTTCTTTCGACTTTGACTAAGCATCCAGTTATTACGCATTTGACTAGATTAACTAGATTGACCCCCCCCCCACACACACACACACACACAGCTCTGATCTAAATGAAAGGATTTGAATACATTTACACCGGAATGGAATTAGAAGAAAAGGCATGAATAACGAACAAAACAGCGTTTTAAATTCTATGAATGTATGCTGCTCTTCACTGCAGCGACCCTCCTCTGTCTGCTTCATAATACCTGGTGTATAATGTGGGTGTGAAACTTTGACTCTCCCCAAGGTGGGGAGGGGGGGGGCGGGAACAAGTTAGGCAATGTAGGTATAAAGTAACACAGTGACGCTTTCGTGTTACGATTGTTGCAATGAAAATGCAAAAATGTCTTCCCTTTGTATTGTTGACATACGTATGTGGCTGTCAACAATGTAACGAATACTGAAAGCGTTGCCATTGAAACATCGTAATGCATTCTGTATATTTGCCCTGCATATATCGCTGCCAACAATATTAAACGCACTTAGGTCTTCATATAAAGTTCCCGTTATTTTTTTCCCGGTTTTAAACATTTTTGGGGGGTCTGGACAGATTTTCATAAATGTGCCAAATTTCACGAAAATCTTTCTATTTGGAGGCGCGCTGATACATGCGGACGAACAGACGGAGTGAGGACCACACCTGACGACGCTAATGGTCGCCCTTATGTATTTATTCGAACGCTACTAGAATAGACTGTGGGTATGTGAGAACAAAGTGGCCCTACAAAGGAATGCGGTTTTATGAAGATCGATAAAATTTTATGAGGATCATCATAATGTGTACTTTCTACCAACTGTTATTAAAGTAATCATTGATAGAGTTCATTGTCGGACACGTTACGTATTGAAGGTTCGCATAGCCTGACATTACTGGCAATATACGTATTACGTATCATTGAGACGCGTTCGTTTAACCATTCTTGCAGTGGAAAGGCAGTAAGTGTTGCATATTCCGAGAGTGTTTGTAGTCTATATTATCTAGCATGCAATGCGCTTGCACCATATTGTCGCCTGTGGCCTGTCCGCTGTACAATATTTTCCCACATTATTTCATAAACGGCACGATTTTCGAAAAAAAAAACTTTATTACACATGAAATGTGTGTTTTGATTTTCTATACAGCTTTGTCGGAAATGTTTCAAATTCTAAGAGGAATCCAGCGGGATATCATCGTAAATGTACTTACGTATTCGTATAAAGTACCCGTTATTCCTGTCAGATTTTAATGAATCTTGAAATTCTTTCGACAGAATTTCGAAAAACTCTCTTATATCAGATTTCGTGAAAATCCGTGCAGTGGGAGCCGAGTTGTTTCATGTGAAGAGACACACATTAGGAAGCTGAAAGTCGCTTTTCGGAATTTTGTGAATGCTCCTAAAATTACTGCTAAATGCTTGAATAGGAGTTGTTGTTAGCTATTCATTTTTATCGCGCTTTTGTGCGCTGTGTTTCCATATAAGCATCACTCTAAAAATGCTGATTATCAGTACGAAATGTGTAGCTTCAGAGAAATGTTAACTGCATATCGTATTTTGAGGGATATATTTTATTCCGTCTCAGAAATTTCTATGGCTCTCACATTGGGGCTGTTATGAGTTTCCGTTGTCACGTTATTACGTTTAGATGACAACTGCAGAGCGACGTCTAACGAAATGCCGTTTTTAGCGAATGTCTTGAAAATCTGTTTATTTGTTCATAAATTATTGGCAGTAGACACAAATCAAATACGTAAACTGAAGTGAAAGAAGTGTTCTGGTTTCTGGAATATCCGTCTTCGGTTTGAGTGTTGTATGTGTGTGTGTGTGTGTGTGTATATATGTGTGTGTGTGTGTATATATGTGTGTGCGTGTGCGCGCGTGTGTGTGTATGTTTGTGTGTGTATGTGTGTGCGCGCGTGTATGTGTGTGCGGGCGTGTGTGTATGTGTGTGTGCGTTTGTGTTTGTGTGTATGTGTGAGTATATATATGTATGATAATATGTTTGAAATTTCTATCAAAAAAAGATGGGA
>Ga0123352_10018247_pt1 | contig 11188 bp, 6 predicted proteins | sample TergutLab28metaG_FD_89700 | JGI IMG/M metagenome (GOLD analysis project Ga0123352, IMG submission 89700) | Labiotermes labralis P1 segment gut microbial communities from Petit-Saut dam, French Guiana - Lab288 P1 | ecosystem: Host-associated > Arthropoda: Insects > Digestive system > Gut ... | reverse complement strand
CTCCGTAACCGTCCAAAATCGGACACATGTTTATATGAACTTTTTTGATCACAAAGGCCTAGGAAATCACCTCCTGCAGTTATGCCCTAAAGTCGTGAAACACCCTGTATATTGCTTGTCCATTGCTTGAAAGTTCCTCTGGTGCTAGTTAAAGCACGCATGACTACAATGGATTTTGCAAAATCGGAGGTTCTGACATTGATGCTGGTGAAGGCATCGTTCTTCTGTGATGTGAAGCAGTGTAGTTTGGCACCTGTGTACATATCTGCAGGATATCATATACCAAAAGACAGGAATTTTCATTTAGCTTGACTTTCTTTGCTGTTGATGGAAAGGTTTTTAAAAATCTTATGTTTTAACAGTGCCAAGCCAACCAAGCAATTTACGAACCAACGAGGTTGGAGAGACGTCAGTGACCCTTCAGTGGAGCCGGCCAGCTCACGCAGGTGAAAACATCGTTGGCTACGAGCTCTACTGGAATGATACGTATGCCAAGGTACAATTCCCTGCAGGAGTGTTTTTGTACTTAACTGTACCTCTTGCTGCCTTAGGACGTATGTTCACATAGCTTCTATCGGTAACCAACTAAACTCTGAGAAGCACGACCGTGTGTGAAAAGAAGCTATTTAAAAAAAATTATTTATATTTCTAGACTTTAATCACGTGTGACATGGTTGAGCTTAAATTGTAGGTACCCAAATTTTACAGCTTTTACAAACACATATGTGATTATGATACAGTTGAAATAAATATACAGCAACATAAAATGTACAATAAAAGGTTTTTTACAGTCATGGAGTCCATTTTTAGAATCTATATGTACGTAATATCAAGTTCATATTGTAACTTCACTCTTAATATTGTATCACATTCTTAGAAATTGTTACAACAGACATATTTGTACTTAGTCTTTGCTGATTTATCTGGTGTGGAAATTTATTCAGTTCCACATTTTCAGTGAAAATTTAATTTAGTGAACTCGTAGGAATAACAGAGCATTCCAAGTTCAAAAATTATCGTCGGCCAAATACCGGTTTATGTTGATACAGGCCATGACTATGTCCTATCAAATTCTTCGTACTCACAATTTGTGATCATCGTCCCATGCAAAATAACACAGAGTGACCCAAAAATCAGTTAACTGCTTAGTAAAATTTACACTATAATGTGTCATAAATTTCTTTATTACTTACTGAATTTACGGAAATTGTTTGAAATGAGATTCTCCTGTTCAGTTCACAACTCAGAATACTGTGATAACATTATAAAAATTGACTGGATCAGTTGTATTAGCATCAAAATTTTCAAAGCTTTCATTGACTTTAGGGCGATTTGCATACCTTCTGCAATTCAAGCAGCATTTTGAAGTAATATAATTATCCTTGTGTCTAGTGATGATACTATGTCTGTTGCAGGAAAGGCACCACCGACATATTCCAGTTGGGGAGAGTTACACATTAACAGGCCTGTACCCAAACACATTATATTATGTGTGGCTGGCGGCGCGTTCACAGCGTGGGGAGGGAGCCACAACGCCACCAATACCCGTCCGAACTAAGCAGTATGGTAAGACAGAATGGGCAGCATTATGAGCGGTTTCCTAGCGATCGCTCGTACTTATTCTGGCTAGCACATGGTTGTAAGGCTCATCTACTGTAACTCAGTATAATTCATTCACTGACGTATATATGATATAGGCTGCTTCAAAACCATACGCATTTTGATATTTGAGGTTCTCATGGCACCATATTCCTGGAATCTGATGCCATGTTGCTTGGTAGATAGGTACCAAAGTTTCAGATGAACGTGCTGCCTCCTTCTTCAGTACAGAAGATTGTAAAAATGAGAAGCTAGTATGTTCCTTTGAAACATAAATACATATGTCTTGGAGTAGATGGTGATATATCCCAGACGACTATAATATTTATTTTGTGTGTCAGTAAATATTCTGGTGCCTGGGTTTTGGCCCATAGAGAATTTCTTCGGACAAAATTATGCAATTTTTTGCTTTATCCAGTGAAATTATTTCTGTATGTATGGATTCTGCCTCTTTCATATTCATTGGGCAATAGACCATACATGAAAGACAACTGTAATCATAAACCACCCACTTAACGCAGCAGTATGTCTTCTGCTTGCCTATGTGCTTATTTTGCTGCCAGAAATTCAAAGGATGAATACTGGATGTGCTAAACCAGGAGCAAGTTAAGCCAATTATAGTTCTGTATGGTTCTGAGCACCTATGTTGACGTTGACTAAACCTCATTGCCGTGCCAAAGGTAAGTAGCAGATGCGGAACTGGGTTCTGTGTGTAATGTGGCACTGTCACTAATGTAGCATCTCACCTTCTCACAGTTGTTGGTGTCAAAAGCTCTACACTTGTTCCACAAGATAAGAAGAGAGAAGCTTAGAGCTTATCATGCAAGCATTGTGCATTGTGCAACACAGCCCAGTAAGAATTTTGAACAGTTTTACTTGTTATTACTCACTATCATATATACTTACTTACTCCATGGAGCAGAGCCCTTCTTTATAAGCTAAACGGTTTTCATCTAGTCAAGAAATTCCCTGCATTTTAGGGAGCCTGAAGGTTCATTGCCGCATTCACAAGTGCCTGCCACCTGTCCCTATCTGTCATATACACAAAATGTAATTATTCTCTTTGTTTCTGTTTGTTTCATGTTTACTATCACAGACCTGATGTGGAACACTCACAGATATTATTAAATTTAGTGTGTGCTGTTGCCAGTATATGTGACACTTAATGTCTACTAAAGTGATTTACAAGCAGTGCAGCAGAGCTTTTACATGCCATTCCGATTTGTATTCCCAGTGCTTTTAAGGCTGTCCACAGAGTCGCAAAAAGCACCTGTGTTAATTATGTGATTAAATTTTATTATATCATTACGAGTGTTACTCCAACTAGGCACAAGGGCTGACAGGAATAGAGTATTGAACCATTTTCTATTTGTACACAAAATATTTAATCACTTCTGTTGTATTATAAACAGTACAGGAGGTTCCTTACTAGTGTATGTAAACATGGTGGCAGGCCAGCAGTCCATCTACCTCCTTTCACTCCCCAGCTAATGTTCCCTGTAATGACCACCATTGCGGAAACATTTCGAAACAGCTGCACGTTTAGGATTCAACAAAAAGTTAAAGGTCAAGATTACCCTATAACCTGCCATGATGGCACAGAGTGGAAGTAGAGGTGCTGCTTCACTCTTTCTTTAACATCGGTGCTTAGATTGGGATCGTTGGTCAACACCACGCCCTGGCCGCTTTACCCCCTGGGAATGATCCAATACTTAGTGTACAGAAGGGTGGTTTGACCCCATTTCTGCTCTGGATGGGCACAGAAAATTCACCTCTACCGGGATTCAGTCCCCAGACTGTCCAGCTTGTATTGAGTTGCTATACTGATTGTGTTGTTGTGGCCCACAAGGACCCCCACAAACAGAGTAAAATACCAAACATGACAACACAGTGATGTGTTTCACTGGCAAATATGAATAGCAGTCATTGTCACAGTATAATGCTGTTGGAAAATAGCTATTGGAAGACTAAGAAGGAGATGGGAGGTTAAGATTAAAGTGGTTGGTAGGAACTTGCATGTAGCTGGTTCAGGATCATATCCAGTAGTGTGAAACTTTGGATTGTACACTTCTGTTACCAGAGAGTTAATTATAAAGAGCATCCACAAAATTATAAATATCTACTAATAGAGACAATGTTGAAATATGTAATTAGAGTTCTACTGGGCCTTCATAGTACAAGAGAATTTTATTTCTCCGTAAATTATCGGTATATTTATGCTTTGAAGTTGATGTAATGGCAGTTAATATGTGAATATTATGCTGCTGTTCAAACTTCTTACTGGTCAATGGCAGATGTAACATTTAGTACTGTAGTTGATACGTTATGTATAAACCTCCCTCACCACAGCCTTATCACCATAATGAGGAGAGTAATTGCAGCCATACCCACCCTTCGGCACCCATCACTCTCACTGTATTGCCAAGTTACTAGCTACCCAGATCGATTGATTGATTGAATGATCGATTGAATGCTGTGTAAAATTCACTGTTTGTGTGTATTTGTAAACATCACCAAGCATTGCATGCATCACATATTGGAATGTTTGATATATATTAATTTTTTTAATTATTATTATTATTATTCAATGGCTTAATTTTTCACTGTTACAGCACAGCCTTACGTATTCTAACACCACTGCACCAGTTTGCATCGTTTTAATTGTGCATTGTGTGGGCACCATACAGTCATATGTTATATACAGCAATGATTTGTTTTCCAATTACCATAATATTCTCACACTACTACCACCACCACTACCGTCACCACTGTTTTGTATTAGTGTGTGAGCGTGCGTGTGCGTGTGTGTGAGATGCACATTTATAAAGAAAACTAATCACAATTTCTCTTTGCCAGAAATAAAAAAGGAAAGTGAAAGGGTACACGAACAATTTTTTATAACAATTTCGCCAATACGTACCATGACCTATTTTTTTGGTACGCAACTTTTTTTTGGGGGGGATATTTGCATTCATCTTTATGCTTTGTGTTGGGTTACACGTTCTACATATGTCAGTGAACAGCAAATGATTGTAAGTTAGTACACATTGGTAACAGAGAGACATGAGTCAGTATTGTTTTGTTAGGTGTTACTCTGTACATGACACTGAACACATTCAAATGGTTAGTAGCCATTATAATGTACTTCTGATATTTACACAAGTGAAATGCTCTTTCCCTTATCTGATGTCATGTTATTTATAATTAAACTTTAGCTATGTTCCATGTGTCTTCATTGAAGACAAAATTCAAATTCCAACACATAGGTATCTTTATGTTTCATTTCCAGTCAGAGAGCGCAGATCTCAGTGGTAGCAATATTGTTCTGTCCGTCTCCCTGTTTAGTTTCGTGTTGTACTACCAAAACTACCGACATGAAACTACTGCCAAAAGACTCATTTAATTTTGTTCTGTCCAGTCTTTTTCTACTTCCCTTTTCCCTCTTGGCTATATAAAAATTGTATGTTAAAAACCATTTCCCGTTTTGCACTCTGCAGATATACACAATCGTACACCAGAATGGGCTATTTGTTGGTTGTGCTGGTCTGTGGCGTGTATCAGAAACGTTTATTCAGTGGTACTGATGCTGGGATTTGTTATAAACCTTGTGTCCTAACCTGAAATACTTCTTTTCTTCATTATGAAATTTCGAGTAACAGCTAATACTAACATTTTGATCAGAACAGGTGACATCTCGGATAGTAGTTATTGTTTATTTTTTATTTTACAGTGCTGTGTCAGCTGCTGAAGTGATGTATAATTGATTGAATTTTAGGTTAATGTTGTGGTCTTTTGGCAAGTGAGAGTAGTATGGGATATAGTTACTAACGTTTTGGAACAATCCATTGCCTATACCTTGAGGTTAGAAGGTGAAGATGGAGTTGTTAGATACCTTTGAAATGTTAATACATATCTGCCATTCTACATGATGTTGCATCTGAGAAGACCATAGTCATGCAGTTTTTATGTGTTCCCATAAAGATGTAGCTCAAGGGGGTGTATTCTAAAAGTTCAACTACTTATCATTATATATACCTACACTGATACCAGTTACAAAAATAGTGGAACAGTACGTATTGTAGAGTGTCACAATTTCAAATGTGGACATTTACAATAATGATGAATATATGTTGATATATGTAACTATTTTTAATATCAGACCACATGAATATAGATCCAGCAGACTGTACATGTTTTAGGATAGAATCATCCTGTGAAGGTAAACTATAAATTCTTAGAAAATGTGTGCAAAATTAAAATACTTGAGAATCTCAGTAGCAAATGGAAATTACAGTTGTGAACATATTAAGAGCAGATTAAATTTTGTGAATTACTGCTATCTTTTAAACTGGAGTTTTCTGTCATGTTGTAAGGACTGAAATATACAAAACTCTTTAACTTTACCTGTTATTTATATTTGTGGTCATTTACCCTATTTGGATCAATAACAGGAAACTGAAGAAAGTAACATGGTGGGGCACTTTGTTGTTTGTACCTTAATAAAATGATGAAATAAAGGAAAAAATAGTAGACATTGCACGTATGAAACACATAAGAAATGAGTACAAAGTTTTGTTTGGAAATCCTGAAGGGGAGAGATCGCTTGGGATATCTAGGTGTTCGTTGGATGATAATGTTAAAATGGCTCTTGAGTAGACAGGGTGTGATTAATGGTAGGTTTGTGTAGAAACAATAGTGAACCTAACCATTGTCTTCTACAAAAGTATGGGAATTTTGTGATTATAAGAGTGACTGTCATTTCACCCCTGTGAAGTTACTTTCAAGTAATTTACATTCCACTAACACTGATGTTAAAGTAGTCATACAAAAATTGAGTTATGAGTTAAAGTGCTATTGGTTGGACACAAGGTTTATTACCTACTTAATATATCCAGTATCTGGGACCAAAGAATGAATTTCATTCAGTGAACTGTAGACCACATTTGAAAATCTATTACACGACTTCACTTGGCTGAACCATTGCTTGTTTCTAAGAAGAATATGGATGGAACAGAAATGGTATCTGTGTGTTTAGAGTCCATAGATTAATTTTTATTAATCTTAGCTCATGATGAGCAAGTACTTTGATGTTTGTTATTTGGATTGAACTTCCAGCTGGTACTTTCTAACTTGTCATCTGCAAGTTCCATCATTTTCGCTCATTATGTTGAAGGTTGTACTTGTTGTTTTAGGATTTGTTTATGTCCGTCCTAGTTGGATTTGTCTCTTTTGAGACAATTAAAATGTCTTCTGTTTACATTAATAATAATAATAATAATAATGTTATGTGTACAGTGATAATGTGGGTTTTTGGTTGCTTCAATAAGTAGTAATTTTTGGGCATAATTTTTCATCAGACAAATAAATCCTTCAGGAGGAGCCTTCATCAGTATAATTGACAGGTGGTCAACACAGTTAAATATTTGGTTCAGATTTATGGTTTTGACTTTGTGGGATTTATAACTGAAATTTCTTACAGCTGTTCACAGTCTTGAAGTCCATGTATCATTTTTCTAAATAAATGAGATGTTCAAAAGACATGTATTAGATAGTCACCGCCAGCACCACTAACATTATCATCTCATTATCTAACAGTTGGCCGTCTGTTTGCCTGTTCCGTTCAGCAGTTTCTTCAGAAATACAAGAACTGGATTTCTGGTGACAGTCTTTTTAAAGATCCAAGTCTTCTGGCATGTTTTAGCGTGTCATCTGTTATATAGTTAGTGGCGTTTTGAAGGCATCGTGTTAATGGTGTGTGGTAGGACTGTAATGCTTTCCAAACACCACTAACTGTATACCAGATGACATGGCATAACGTCACAGAAGACCTGCATCATTTTCAGAGGTCATTCTCAGTTCCTTGATCCATGCAGTTTTTATTGTTTTAATAGTTCCAGAAGTCTCTTTCTTCTCAGTTGATTGACACATTGACTTAGTTGTTCTTGTATTTCGAAATTTTGTCCAATTCAAATTTTCCTCAATTCTTACAATGTGTCCTCACTTTATTGTCGATTGAAGTGGCCTGTATTTTTATGTCATTTATTTCATAAATTTCATATCAAAACCAGTAATTCAAGTTTCGTGTTTTTCTTTCACGGTCCAGCATTCACACCCAACTAAAAGTGCCAATACAGCTAGAGTATTATGAATTTTTATTCTTACATATTTCTGGACTGTTGTCTTGAAAGTTGTGTTAATGAGCACTATCATTGTTCACTGTTAGTGTAGGAACAGACACAATTTGTCTTCTGTCATATCCCTTGGCATAAATTGTTGTTATATAAAAACAGTGATATATTACACTTCATCATCAAGTTGTGATTTTTTGATAGACAGAATATTTTTGTGTCTTCTTGACCAAACAATGAGTGTTGCACATGAACTTGTACAGCGAATAGTATGATTTTATTTGTACCAGTGAGCAACATGTTTCATGTATCAATAATTCATCAATCTTAGCAGTTTTTGCTCTGTTTTAATTTAGTTGGACTAGACAGATATGAATCCCTGGGCTCAGTTGCTACAGTGTGGTGTGTGATAGAAAATAGTCCATTAAAAATTTCAGTACCTTACATTCTTTTTGAATTTTAGTATGGGTTGATTTTATAATGTGGAATACAATGTTAGTGTTCTTCACACTACCACTCTTATTCCATAAGTCATTGATTATATGTCTGTTCACAGAATCAATTTTCATTTATTTTCTCAGTGATTGGCAGAATTGTAGAAACACTTCTGATATAGGCCAGCCATTTAACTAGATCTTCAGATGGTTGTCACCTGTCAGAAATCTGCAGTCATTTATTTCCCATTTGGAACATTTTCTGCAGCCATTTATTAATGGTCATGTATTTGGTTAACAACACCGTTTGGGAACGTGATTCTTGCTGGACAGATTGTGATAGTAGATGACAGTTCTATTGGAAGTCAGGTTGTGTATGGTTTTGATTTGGCTAGGAGCCGTATGTGGAATGGGCATGGTTGGGAAGGTAATATTCAATTGGGTCTTGCATAAATGTGGTGTGAGGGTGCAGATCGGATTCAGCAAGATTTTAATAATGTAAGGTTATGTTTGATTTCCTTGTCCTTGCAAGGAGTATTTGAATTGTTTTTATGTCACAGTGACTTCTTTGTGTATACAGTTATGTTAGAGCATGTTTTTCAAACTTCTTTCCAATTAGTGGAACACATACACGTCATGATGTCTGCTGAACACCATGGAAACTTGATTTTTGAACGGTCTTACTGGTGGAAAATATGATGTCTTTGCTTTAATCTGCACATGTTCAGATGGATAGCATCTTTGTAGGAGACTCCAAGAATTATGAAAAAACTGTCCATGTTTAGTGTCAGTGGCAACTCTTATGTCCAGCTCACAAATTACTTTTGTTCCACAGGATCATAATTTGGAAACCATAGTTTCAGTGCTTAATGTCATCACTCTCTGTACTTCATTGGGCAGGCATTGTGTAGGTTTTGTCACTTGTTGGTCTTCTTCGCAACACTGGATAGTTTTTGGCATTGTTTGTAATCATTAACATGACTTTATAATTTCTGTCATACTTTTTGTCATTTGCAAGACAGGAGAGTTTGTTTTGTCACTACCATCATATTTGTCATCATTGACAAGATTGGTTTGATTCTGTCATTTAATTTTCACCATTTACAAGACTGGACAATTTCCACCATGTATTTGTCATCACTTACAAGGATGGATAGTATCTGGCACTTCTCATGTACAAGAGTTGATAAGTTTGGCACTTTGTCATCAGGTACAGAACTTCATGAGGAAATGAACAGTAACTCTCTGTATATGATCCAAACCTGTCATCTCTTAAAAAATACTTGCATCTGGGCAGTGGTAAGGTTAGGACTTTCTCGTGGTCAAGATACAGTATTTGGTTATGTCACTTGGGTTGTGTTGAAATGTGTGGTGTCCCTCCCACCCCAACTATAGTGCCCGGGGCACCCCCCCAGAACGTGACTGGGGAAGCAGTGGGTTCAACATCAATCCGTGTATCATGGGACCCACCACCTGCAGAGCGCAGCAATGGTCGCATCATGTACTACAAGCTACTGGTCGTGGAGAGTGGGCGTTCGGACTCTGAGGCTGCCATGATCACCCTCAACGCCACGTCGTTCGTGGTGGACGAACTCAAGAGGTGGACAGAATATCGCATCTGGGTGCTGGCAGGCACTAGCATCGGTGATGGGCCACCCAGTTTTCCCATCACAGTGCGTACTCATGAGGACGGTACGTACTTCATCAAAAACAACACCCCCGGGCTGAGGGTTGCGGTGTGGGAAGGGAAAGGGTAATTTAAACAGGGTAGCAACACATCACATCCCGTGAATTACACACTTTCTAGACAGCGCAATTCAGTTTTCTAGACCAGAACATAACATGTTGATATGACACACAAAAAAAAAATAGTCAGTACTGATTTACTGTCAGTCTGTTCCATCAGACATCATATGATATTCCATTTTATTTTCATCTTTTTTACTGATGTTTGCTACAATTATTATTTAATTATTAATGAATTTAATAAAGATTTTATTCAAGAAGAAAGTTTGAAATCTGTTGTTACAGATAAGTCTGCTGTACAGAGTTTGACATCTCTGTGAGCAGAACTGCAGTACATTTAGCTTGTACCTGTATGAATTGTTCTGCAGGAACGTACATGGCTGTATACTGTCATTAAATCTTATATAAATTATTGGTTTAAATTGTCTTCTTTCATTGAAAAAAAAGTTGTCCGACTAATTTATAAAATAGTCATATGACACTCTTTATGCAGATAGTTTTATGTACAAATGCTAGTAATTCTGAAGGAATGACAGATCATAAATGAACTCAGCACATATTAATGTGAAAAGTGTTCTTTTACATAACTCTGCCTTTAATTTGTAAGTGATGTTTTTTTTCCACGTGAATTAATGTTTTTACCTGTAGCCTGTGTCATCTTGTTATAGGTAATTCAGCCATGTTTGTATTTACAACAAAATACAGCAGTAGGCACAACAGCCTATTAGAAATGTCTTAAACAAAGACTCAGCTTGTCACTTGGTACTGTATCTGTATACTGCTGCAAATAATGTGACAGACAGGCGTTCATTTTTCAATCCACATGTTGCTAAGCTGTACAGTATCTCCAAGAATAAAGGAGGTCATGTAAGAAGTTCATATTTTCGTGAAAGTTTTATTTGGTATTCCATTTTCTGTTCTTTTATGTTACAGAATATTAGTAAATATTTTGCTTTCAAGGTGTCTTGGGACACACAGCATGTTATGGTGACATGTGTTGTGACAGACATGTGGCTAGTTTTGAAAAAAATTACATCTGTTTTATTGCAACAAATTATTTTAAATCTATGTTGCTTATGTTTATTGGACCATGCATCATTGTAATAGTTGAAGAATAAAAGACCAACTTGAAGTCACTTGCTATTTTATTTCACTTCTAATGCACTCAACATGTTTCGGACGTTAATATATCCATCATCAGGAGCTTGCGACTGTGCTGTTGAATTACCACATCGGTCGTTTTGTTCTCGGTTCGTCGTGTGTTGGAGATTTGGTGCGGCG
>Ga0123352_10018246_pt1 | contig 11189 bp, 5 predicted proteins | sample TergutLab28metaG_FD_89700 | JGI IMG/M metagenome (GOLD analysis project Ga0123352, IMG submission 89700) | Labiotermes labralis P1 segment gut microbial communities from Petit-Saut dam, French Guiana - Lab288 P1 | ecosystem: Host-associated > Arthropoda: Insects > Digestive system > Gut ... | reverse complement strand
TTGTTTTCACATGCTGCACATGAGGTTTGCTTTTTACTCCTGTACTGTATGAAGCAGTAGTTACTAACTGTTTATATTCATTTCTTGTGTTCACTCCTTGTTGGAAAGTAAAATTTAGCAACCTGTTTAAGGTCAGTGAATGTACAATTTTCTTGTATTGGAAAGAATAATATGAAATTGATGTAATTCATTGTGCCATAGGTAGTGTCTTCTTATGGTCATACTTTGCCTAATGGAAGAGTTTTGTTGTGATATGGTACAAGTATCATGATATCTTTGCCTTGCCCTTTAAAAAATATTATACAGATATACAGACTTTATTTATATGTTCTTCTGATTTGTGTCACTGTCCATATGGTTCTACATCCTATGACTTTTGAAATTCTTGTGTCAGAGCCCCATGTTTGAATTTTGTCTCTGTTCATTCACAAGTTCCATGCTCACATATGTGTAGATGGAAAAATTGCCAGAAGTTAATGTCTAGAAACTGTGAAGTATTATTTATAATGCACCAAGTTGGTTACTAATTACTGCCTCTCATGACAGTATGCCACTGTCAAAGAGGAATTTGATGACCCCAAGAGCAGACAACCAAGTAGCTGGCTTAGGCAGTATTGCTGCTGACTTTATTCATGAAGTATTAAATTCATATCTCAGCCAGAACACTGGTTACCCTGAGTGAGGTTTTTTGTGGTTTTCCTCTGTCCCTCCAGGCAAATTCAAGGATTGTCCTTTGACACAGACTATAGCAGCATCCTCCACTTCTTTCCTATGTCATTAATCATTATTGGTTGTACCATTCAACACTATAGTGTGAGCTGTAGACTGCTGGATAAACCATGAGACACCAAGGGTAGCATTCTGTTCTGCATGTCCATATTTCATGTAAGCTACCCAGTTCCAGAAATGGTACCTTCTAATCACTGCCTTCTTTGTTACAGTTTGTTACAGTTTATTAGTGTGGTAGTTGCATGTTTACTACTTGTGGAAAGAACAAATGGTGTATAAAGTGAGAAAGCAAAAGAGGAATAAGTTGCCAGTTACTGTAATCCACTGAACCTGTTACACTCCTGGTTGAAAAACTGTGAAGAATGAACTGTTCCTAGGTTGTCAGGCATGTTATTCTAAAGTGGTGTTATACGATAAAAAATATGAAATGAGGTAATATTTTTTGCCTTCAGAGGGGTGTAGAATGAACCCTATGTCTTTAGATAAGAAACACAGGAGTTTGTTCTGTCCAGTAGCAATTTAAAAGATATGAGATAGTTAAGATACATTGTCTCCAGTTCACATTTGTCATGCCAAGATCACTGAATCCAAAGTATATCCAATTAATGACACAAGACTTTTGTTGATTACACCTCAGAACTTTTTAAATAAATTGAGTTATGTAAGCAGGTGTTTTGCAAAGTAATGTCCCAAACAAGCCTCTTTGCTTAAGATAACAAAGTGTAAAATGGCATGTAAAAGAATAAAATTTACTGTCAGACCTTGGACAGTGACCACCAGATAAATGGCGCTCTGCTTATTACGTGCTATATGTGAGCTACATGTGGAGACCCATGAGATGCCAAGTGTTGGCTGCACAGATATATCTGAGGCCAGGAAAAGAACAACTGTCTAATGCTTCCATGATCATGAATAGAGTGTGCAGTGGCACAACATTTGTGTGATGCTTGAATTGGAGAGCGTAATTCTAAAAGTAAACAGCAATAGCAGAATGTGTTACGTTAATCTGTTACTTCAATACTCTAATGTAGTTTTACACTGACTGTAAAAGATGTCATGGTTACAATTGTATAGATGTAAAATATAACAGCATGTTTACTTGAGAAAGGGTGAATGTTGAACTCTGTGCCAAATTGTTGATAACTTGTTAGTTTAACAGAATTAAACCCTTAATATTCACTTTGTTGAAAACTGTATCTAGATTTTTATGTGACTTCACTACTAAGCTGTTAAGATATTTTTACAAATGACCAAAGAATATATCTGCTGTCCTCCTTGATAATGATTTGTGTAAACTAATTTGAAAAGTTTGGGTTAAAAGTATCTTTTATTCTCATTAAGAACTAAGATCCTCCTTGATTTCTGCTGCTTATGGAATATTAAGAGAAAGAGGTGAAGGCAATGGTTAAGTTGTCTCTGTAATTAAGCACCATTCCAGAAGAGAATATGGCAGAGTTGAGGTAGGCTCTATGCAGCCTTAGCTTTAATACTAAATGGAGGTGAATGGTCAGCTTTGTGCCCCAGGTGCTGTATCCCCGGGGTAAAGTTGTTAGTACCCATTCCATAGGTAGCTGGGTGGGAGCCCAGATTTGGCTTTAATGCTTATCAAATGATAATGAAGAGCCCCAGAGGTTGCATCTCTGTGGCACTGATTTTCATTTTGGTGTATCTCTACCATATTCGTGTTCATGAGGTGCAAGAAGTCACCATACCCACGTGTATAATTGGATATATTATTTTCATGACATTACTTGCAGACATTTTAAATGCTGTCTGGTGATATCTTCATGTGCTGTTGATGCTGTGAAATAAATGACTGTCAAAAATGAACAATATATCAAATGCAGGCAAGCAAGTCTGTTTTAATTGTGAGTGATTCATTAGCTTGCATTCTTACAAAATGGCAGGTACAAGTCATTATTTGGTCAAGGCATGCTTAGTTGCAAGTGTCTAGTCCATAAAAGACCGCATGCCGGCCAGATATTGCAGCAAGGGATGATAATGTTCCAGTATAGGTTGCAGAAGCGACCACCACCTATGTGAGGGTAAAGTCACTTCTTGTGCACCTGTATGCATGTGTAATGTCTTTGGATTTTAATGAATACACGTGAGCATTCGCCTTGTGGCCAAGAATTGAAATTGTTACAGAGAGACTCTGACAGTTAAAGCCTAGTCAAATTGGTTTGTTAGAAGTGTCAAGTTTTCCTTTGTCAAAGCACAATTTAGAAAAAGATCCCTTGTTAAGAGCCAAATTGTAACATTTTTTAATGAATATATTTATTTTATTGTGTGAAATAACCCATACTTCTTGTTGTGTGTTACATAATCTTATAAAATATCCTGTATGCTGTGGTTTGTTGCTAAGATGTTGGTGATTGAACATTACCTACAGTATAGGAACTGTCATTGTATTACATTCTGTTGATCGTAAACAAAGGATGTATTTGGAATATGCAACTGCTCTGTGTAGGTACCTGTAGTAGATATAAGAAAGACAAAAATTGTCATTGTCCTTAAGTACTGCACCATGAAGGTGTGTGAGGGGAGTGGAGGTTAGTGGTCAGCTTCATGCTCTGGCTTCTTTGTTTTGAGAGAGAGTCCTCTAATGCCCATTGGACAGAAGACTGGATGGGCCTCAGAGATGATCCGTATGTATTAGTGAAAGAAAATGTCTGCTTCTGCCAGTCATGAAAAACAGTTTTCCAACCTGCAGCAAGTCGCCTCAGGGAGTGTGTTACCCTGTCTTACGTACCAGTATCCAAAAATCATATTGGCAGCCCTGCCCAGTGTACTAGCTTCAAAACAGGTTTCTTAAACCTAATACTACTTTTGGACTGATTTCAGATAATATTCTGCAGTGATGTTGCTATTCAGTCGGGTAAAACATTTTGCAGTTCTGTATTCATTTTTATACATGGTACTTTGCATTAATCATAAGACATAGTTTTCTTTCAATAGTCATATTATGGTTTATTTGTATCCAGTGTAAGGGAACTAGAAGGCTGTATAAACACTGTATTCAGCTGACTGTAACACCAGGTTATTGCACTTGTATTTTTATGTTTAACCCTTATCCTGCTAACGTGTAGAATATGGTGAGCTCCTAATAATGCCAACAAATGGCTGATGGGACTTAATTCGACGTTTAAAGGGTTAATAGGGGATCATCTTTTATTAGCAAATGAAGGTACAATTTAAATATTTCTGGGAAAATAGACCACTCAGTTGTTTAACAGATTCTTTGATTCTTTCAAGATTTGATAATATGGAGTTTAAGTTAAAGGTGTCCCAAAATGTTTGAAACACAACACATTTTCATATTTTTGGGGGGAAGACATGTGGAATTAGTTGGTTTTGACTAAGAGTCAGGTGCCAGTATGTTGATTGCAAAAATGAGTAAAGAAGTTGTTATAGGCACAGTCTTTTTGTTACATATTTTTATTTGTATGAAAGATGTTCATGTACCTACCACTTAATACACAGTTTCAAATAATAATGTTATTTAGACGAGAATAAACTTTCACTCTACTGGAACCTTGTATTTGCATGACACACAGCCACGACCCTCCAATTCTGCCAGCATTTGCTAAGCATTGTTACTTTTCAAACATTGTACAAAAATAGTCATTGCTGTTTTATTCTAGGATGTGGTGTGATGCATATTTTTGATCTAGATTTTGAATTTGAAATTTGGAACTTGATTAGTTTTCTTTAATGTTGTTTTAACCTTCTTGACTTATGTAATTGTGTACCTCTAGGAAAAAGCAGTGTGGGGTCAGTACATAGGAAGGGAGGGAAGATTAAAAATAGTCATGAGGTGCGGACATTGCAAAAAACTATTTTTTGAATCTACAGGTGTTTCATGATGGGACAAGATAAAAGTTTTGATTTAAGCAGGCAGTTATTTATGGAATTGTAATCTGGGAATATAGGCTGAGGTCAATACAGTATAATTTCCTTCGCCTCACCCCAACAGATTTCCCAAGGGACAAATGTCAGAAGTGGAAACTGCCATTGTCTTAAAAATGATATTTTGGGCAGATGGCTCTCAGCTTTCTGCTTTCACAACTGAGTTTTTTGGATTGGCAACACATTGCTGGTATTTTTGTCGAAGTCCCTTTTGTACCTTTGTCATTTTGCTCAGTAGTTTCTGTCCTGTTATGTTGTAAACTGGGGTGTTTCTTCAAGCAAAAATCTTAACTTGCCACCCAAGTCATGGGGACATACAGTGTTCAATAGCTTCCATGTTACAGATTTTATCAGTGCTTTGTATGTTTTGTTCATAATCCAAGAGGGTTTGTTGAATTTGTACTGGTTGAAAGTACCTGATATGCAGAACTGAAGTGTTTGCACACAAGACACAAAGGTAGCCAAAGTGAAATGTGCATAGTATGGAAAACAAACTTAACTTGCACTGTGTTTTGTGGTATACCATTTATATCACAGACTTGTATTTCATTTTGCAAAATTGTAGCTTTTATATGAGTCAGAATATTGTTGTATGATCACTCTACCATGGGGAAGATTGTGACTTTTAAATTATGAGGTGAGAACTTTGCTTGGTACGCTGTGTTTTATCTTTAGAGTTTGGCACATTTTCCTTCACAGATGACAATTTTGTTAAGACATGTGGGATAACTGTCAACAGAGCTGGTTTTGAGTTTGTAGACCATCTGTTTTCTTATTGGTGAATTATTTAGAAACGAATATGCACAAGTATCATATGCACAGAAATATTATTTGATGAACTGCTTCTTTAATATTTATATTTTTTGCAGTGTGTGTTGCATTCATTTTTCCAAATTTTGCTTGTGTTATTGCATTCTAACTGTGTAGCCAGTTTTTGCATTTATCAACATTAGGTCATACAGTTACCTTTTCATAAGAATTTTATTTTATGTTGTGGCTGTTATGTTTTGTCCTTTTACTCATATGCTCAGCGGTTTTGAGATAATAGTATGAAGCACTTGTGATTAAACTAAATACAACTAAATACTATTTTGGTAATTTGGATAGGCAAGTCTGATTATAATTAGACCTCGGGATTGCATCTTATTAAAAACCTCCGGTTACTGCATTCTGAGTGAATGGAAAATTGGCAGTGAATCCGGTGCATTATAGTTGCTGTATGTGCTCTTGACACAGTTTTTGTTTTAATACATGACAGTTCAAATGTTGATATTTTGCTCTTGTTTGTATTTTAAAATTGCCACTTCCTACTTCCCTTGTTAAAGTAATTTACATTATAAGAGTTCTGAAAGGTGTGAAAGACATAATTGTTATGAGTGTTGCTCCTTGTCTTCCATTTGTTGCTGGTTTGTTTCGCAGAGGTGTGACTTGCCTTTAATGCTAGGTTTAAGGGGAGAGTTTTGGTATTTCAGCGCTTGATGTAGATGTTTCCTCTCATACACTGTGTGCAGATGTAATTTTGCTGAAGTATGAGTGTATTGGTATTGAGCAGTTTTATTCATAAAATTGAGTCTGATGTAAATCCAACAGGATGTAAAATATTGTTCAGTCCTGAATATTCATATGGAAAGTAAATGTGAGAATGGTGACAATGAGAGAACTTCAGTACTGAAACTTACCTCTTTCTCCGTAACATTTTAGACTGTGTGAAACACCCAGAAACTAAAGCATTAATTTGCTCTCAGGAGTGCTAACTGGTACAATGTAATGGCTCTTCAGTGATGTCAGTAAGTACTTCTGTGATTTTTGGGTTTGTATGGCACTTAAAGTGATACTAATGGTTCCCTTATCTTACATACTGTAAAAAGTCTGTGCAAAATCTGTTACAGAACAACCTATTCTTTATGCTCATTTTTGAATACCTAAGCATGTGTTTGGATTGGTGCAGATAAAACAGTTCTTCAAGATTAAAGTAATCTGGGGTATGATGTGTCTATTTCTAATTTGTACCAACAATCAAGAGTTACCAATTGGCATTGTGTCATGTCCCAGAAGACTTTAATCTTTATAAACAATGCTAAAAACCCAAAATTATGTATGAAATAGTTCTTCATTTGGGCTGTAAGGTGTCATTTCTGTGTGTTGGTGCTGGTAAAGTATCTCTTGTACTTGAACACTGGGACATATGTGCCTCTATCCCAGTTTTTCCCTTTTGAAAGGAATTTTTGCCTTTGCTGACAGCCAAATCAGTGTGTCCTGAGGTGCAGTGTTGGTTGCAAAGAAAGGAGGTGATATAATGGCCTCCCAAGATCATTCTATTGAATTTAATACGTCATCTTCAAATTTCAATTTTATATGCTTCTATTTGATTGGTCATCTGAACTGCAGTAGCTTTGTAAAGAATCAGTCTATAAATATAGACCAAACTTAAAACTGTTCTAATTTGAACTTGGTAATAGTATTTCCTTCAGTCAGAGGCAATGGTAATGCCACCATACATAATCATATGGAATTTCTGTTCAAAGCTGCAAACAGTTTTTGGAAACGGTTTCATAAATTTATTTTTTTTATTGCAGTAATGTGGAGTAATTACTAACTATTTAATGTATTTGAAAGATGGCTTCTATTTTGCAGAATGCAGTGTTTGAAAATTGCATGTTTAGTTTCTGTAATTAGAGAACATAAACTTTCTGATGACTTTGAATATACCTGTGCTTTTGTGGGTGATGACAGAATTTTATATTTCCCAGTGTGTGGCCTTCAGAAGCCTTACATTTTGTTTTGTTCTTGTGAAAGGACGGACCTAGCATGAATAAAAATGAAGGTGGGGTCATATATGATATATCTGCCACAGTAACAGGAAGTCCTTCATCTTTGTCATCATCATCATCATCATCATCATGATCATCGTAGTAGTAGTAGTAGAAGTAGTAGTAGTACTAGAAGTAGTAGTAGAGGTAGTAGCTGGAAAGAACCTTCTTAAACAAATGACATTCTAGAGTGCGTGGAATTATTTCATTATTTGTTGGCCCACTCTTCATAGGTATTCACCATCCTGGTTGAAATAAACCTCCTATGTTGGAAAGAGCCCCAGTTGGCATGTTACCATACAGCATCTGACTGAGGATGTAAGTGAAACAGTACAGTTGAATGAATGAAAGAATCTGATGCTAAGGATGTCAATGTTAGTTATATTATTTGTCAAATGTAAAACAAAATACTCATCTTCAGTCTTCCATGACGTAATTGCATTTTAGGGACTTTTTCACTGACTTCAGGACTGAGTTGTGTCTTTGAACTTTGTTCTGTTGAAAGGAACAACCTGAAAAGAAGTATCTGGTAAATTGATAAGCAGAGAGAGCACTTACCAGTCACCTGGCCCACACAAATAACAGCCATTCCTCCATAGTTATGATTTGCTTGTTCACTGTTAAGCCCTTCTGCACAATGTTTTAAAAGTTTCTTGTATTGTAACACACCTTCTCAATGTCTAACCCATGCCTGATACGTCATGGCCTGCTTCATTCTGTGGTGGCTTACTTTTTACCCACAACATCTTGTGAAGTTCGGTATTTCTTGTTCCTTTTAAATTTTCTGTGCATCCCAGCTTTCGAAAACAGAAAAAAATTGTCAGAAAATTTTATGCGGCAGTGTGAAAGCATCGAAGAGAGAAATAACATTGGTCATTAGTTGGATACATAGACATGAGGCATCTACTCTTCTGGGACATGATGTTGTGTTGCAGGGTAATTGGTTCCCAACATTTTGATAAAAACATGGCAACCAGTTACCAATGATGCAGCATCGTATGCTAGAAGAAACCCATCCTCAACCACACCGCTGTAAAAATCCCCGAAAGTTTCACATACAAATATTTATCAGTCCATGATCTTCACAAGAATATACTGATTGTAAATATGGAGGAATGCTTGTGTACTTTATAAACAATCCAAATACATAATGTTGGAAATATGTTATTGTATCCAGTCTTAAGTTTGCTATCAGCTTGTTAATTTAAAAACATGTAATCTCACAGATGTTTACAATTAAGCAGTTAACTGATATTGTTTTGCAAAAGCCTTTGTAACAAAAATTCTGAAGTCCTTCAGTCATTAGTAACAGCAAACCAACTGAAGCAATAATGACATATTTAAGGAAATGTTTTGATGTCAAAGAGTAGTATTCTGTTTAGAGAATGAAGGAAGTTTATATGGATCTTTAATACAGTTATATTCTAATTAGTGTGAATGTTTGTAACAGATTACAAAAAAATTACTGTATCATACACCTTATTTTATTACACAAGGTGGGCTAGAAGCCCAGGATAATAACTTCCAGTTATTTGTTTATGCTTTATACTTTATAGAAGTCCCAGTTGTTTGGAATAGCTTTGTACAGATGTACATATCAAGTTGATAGTTTAAAGTTAGTGAAAAATAAATTTCTCATATAGACAACATGCCTATTTTCTCTTCTCTTCAGAAAAAGTGTAAGTAATGTTTTGTTATTTTTTTAGTTCTGACCACAGTTATTTATAGTGAACCATATGTGATGCACCTAATAAGGTTTGATGTTAAATAATACAGCACAAAGCTGGAAGTAGGTTCCTAATGGTGTCCACATTTTGTGAAATTCTGCTGACCAGCACTGACCAAGCCATGATTCCTCCTTTTCCATCGAAATACTTTAGCTAGATGGTTGGGTATGGTTTACATACGTGTGAGGATGTGATATAGAACTGATTCAACCCCTTGGTGCTGAGTAGAGACGATGGTCAACGTATGTTATTTAACTAAAGTCCTAAACATTATTTATCAAGTTCCCAACCGGAGCATATATGAATGGTGGTTATTTGTGTGATAGAGGCCTCGAGGCCGGTTGCTATGGCGTAGTAGTTTCCTACATTTTCCAACAGGTTATGTTGCAAGTGGTGTCCCACCCACACTCTTAGACCAATAGGATTGTAATGCCATTTACGTCTTGGCCAATAGGAGTGTTAAATCTTGTACACATTCCTAAAATGATACAGAAGCAAGGCAAGTGTGGTATCATGGCTCCAGGAAGGTGACTGAGGTATGGTGGGATCGCATCTATATTTTTATAGTGAATGAATGCGTTATATGGAATCACATTTTTACGTACGATGTGCTACTCCAGAGACCTGCATACGAAGGAACTGTTTTAGGTGACGTGCTGACGAGGTATGTACGAAACACAAAGTACTTTGTTTTCTTGTGTTTTGAAGAAGCAGTGTGGCACGTTTTACGTGTTGAATATCCAGCCGGTAGTAAACCGACCAGTCGCCCGCCACCTATGAAGTGTTTAGATTTAGAATGCAACTTTGAAGCGCTGGGTGTCAAATGGCTAAGACGTATGATCTTAAAAAAAATTATAAACTGAAAAGCAGCACAAATTAAAAATTAGTCGGAAGGTTTTGTGAATGAACAGGAGCGGTGTACTAATTTGTGTATGCCACCAGAGGTAGGAGCACGCCATTATCAAAATCCATTTGACAAATTCAGATCCAGCACTGAAAATACTAATCGCTAACAGCGAAGTAAGCTGTTGTCTTTTTTAACATATTTTCGCAAGCTGGCCAAGTACTTAATCTCCGACATACCCAAGACGTAGTCCGAGTAATATACATAGCAACTTTGAATAGGTGAACGAACACAGCTATTAATTTATGAAATAAGGATTATGGAAGAATGTTGTAACTTGTCCGTATTCGTTATGGATGAGATGCCATACATCGCAGTAGTTCGTGAATGCTACATACAGGCACAAATGACATTAATATTTGCCTCATTGTAACCCTTTTCCTTGGCATCGTTCAAATTCTCGCGGAAGAACTCTGCTGCAGCGCACCACATACGCTGTCAAAGTGCGCATGATTATGATAAACATTTCTCGTGTAATAGTACTTTTCATAATCACGTGTGCCAGAGGGAATCGAGGTGGAGGTACGTGCGTAATAAGTGACCGATTGCACATACGGGGACATAATACATAGATTCTACCACCGCGTTCTTAACTTTCAGAATGTCATGCGGTTTCATGGTGCATGCGTAAATGTAATTTAATTTACGCTCGCAAGAAAATAGCGGCCTTTCCTGCTCCGATTTTCACGAAACTCACAAAATGCTGGACAGCGTTGTGTGCGCTTTCTTTGTACCTAACTTCGCCACAGTCGGACGATAAATATGGAAAGTACGGGTATGAATTAATTTACGCCCCAAAATAATGTGTGGCATCACTGCACCTACCTGCACGTAACTCTAAGATTACCGACGGCGTTACATTGAGATTCTTACCGAGTTGTACCCAAATTGTTCAAGAAATATGGTAGATACGTAGGATGAAGAGAGAGAAACCTAAAATATGGTAGATACGATCAGTGGCTTACCCAGGAATTTTGTTCCGGGGGGGGGGGGGGGGGGAGGTTAAAAAAATTCAGTTGGGGAAAGAGAACAAAGCAAACGGGGATCGGGGGAGGGTAGTCCTCTAGTAAGGGGTTAGGGGGGCGGGTGAACTTTGGAAAAAGAAATTTC
>Ga0123352_10018245_pt1 | contig 11189 bp, 4 predicted proteins | sample TergutLab28metaG_FD_89700 | JGI IMG/M metagenome (GOLD analysis project Ga0123352, IMG submission 89700) | Labiotermes labralis P1 segment gut microbial communities from Petit-Saut dam, French Guiana - Lab288 P1 | ecosystem: Host-associated > Arthropoda: Insects > Digestive system > Gut ... | reverse complement strand
TCAGGTCAGAGGGAATTTGTTTCACCCCTGGGTTTCCGGTAAATGGCCCTAAATTTGGTGTTTTATCTGTTTTTACCCATGTGGAAACCGCCAAATCTAGTGTTTCATCATCATCGTCACCTTCGTTTCCACATTGTTCACTGTCACTGTAACTCGGTAAAGGATGCACAATTTTGTTTTGCCAATTTCCAATTATAGAAGAGTTACTGTCACTATCAGCGTCTTCAGGAACATCAGATAATGTGTCCGCCAACAATTCCGCTGATATTTAATATTCTGTAAGATATTTTTCCTCGTAAGAACTACCTCTTTCCGTCATGGTTAAAGTCTGAAAGCTGACTAAATGCAGTGCAGAGCAACAGAGGAAAATAAGGAGCTGTTTGTTCTCTATATTTATCACAGATCAGTAGTTCAGAGTGAGGTCACGTTTCTATAAACATCCGTCAGCAGGACCATTCAGAGAAAGGCTGCATGTATTGCATAATTAAAGTGTATAGTGCGTGGAAACCAAGCGTGTGTTAAAAACGCAGATGTGCGTCATCCGTCTTGCACAGTTGTAATGTATAGACGTAAATCTGCGTCACCCGTCCACAATGTGTTAATATAGGAAATGTCAAGGAAAAAAGTCATGGGCAGGAGAAGGTGAAATTTTCTCACTTTGTATACATATGTCGCATTGGGTTTTTAGTTTATGAACTTGTTTTTAACAGTTGTATGACCTTTGTATTGAAGAAAATACATGTAATTTATATTCTTCACACTTTATATTCTTTTAACTGTGAATCTTGCATTTTGTGTACAAATTGTACAGTACATTTTAAGTTAATGCACATTTATTTTATAAACATATATATTGTACTAATGAATTGAATCATCATGTATATACTGCCAGTAGAATGTACTGAAAGATCATGAAAATGTTGCCATCATTGTATGTATCACATATTTTCATTAAAAAATTGTTATACAAAAACTGAAATTAATTGTAGGTTAGTTGTATTATTTCACTTGAGTTTTCTGATTTGAAAGGGTAAGATGGTTATTTTTCAGCTAGTATGGGGTGTCCATGTTGTTTAGTCAGTGCCTGTGTCCTCTGGTTGTGTAATACTTATGAAATTTTAATACTGGTGCAATGTCATGAGGGGTCGCCATGGTTACATGTTGGATTGTGGATGGAGGAAGCAGCCTTTGGATATGGAGGGCACCTGCATTGTGTGATCAGCAGACCTAGCTGAACAACTGTTAGCTTCTACAGGACTCTGTTCCATGGAGGTATAGTGTGTCCCTTGTTATCACAGCCTGCCATGTCCTCAGCCTGCATATGGAGTTGCCACCAGATATGGAGCAGATAACCTCCAGTTTGACAGTTGGATGATACACTACCAAGTCATCACCATAAAAATCAATACATTGCAAAATGTTACACAGGGCCATGGACTTTCATGCATTGTCTGAAATAATCCAAGTAATGGAAATTGGATGTGTAATTTATGTTCAATTTAATGAGACACAGGTGGTCAGATGGGACAATCATAATACAGAACCAGCAAATGGTATACTTTTTTTTATGGAAAAGGGAGTTGTCCATCAGTGCTTTCTTACAAACAAGAATCATCACGAAGAATGGTAGAGTTTGTTAGGGATAGGATGTCATGTATGAATCTAAGCTGGTGTGATGATAACTGCTTTGAATGTGCGTGCCTGTACTTAGGATGGCAGTGACAGCACACATTACTGACTCCATGTATCAGATCAACTCCCTCATCATCAGATGCATATTCTGATAGGAAACTTCAATCCCATTGTAGGGAGAGTAAAGAATGACAAACTGTAATAATAGCTTATCAATTGGAACACTTCTTAAGAGTGCAAAATTTTAGCCACAACATATGGGGTAAAAGGGATGTAGAATACTTTGTATCAGATCATTTTATTAAGTTGACATAATGTAATTTAAGGCATGAATTTAAAATGTTTGTGACTACCTTCCTTATAAGTTAACGGTTTAATTTATCAACTGGAAAACATCTCCTTAACATCCTGATGGCAGGGTATGGGTTTGTCCAAGAGCTCAAACCATTGTGTCATGCTCATGCCAAGGCTCTTCCACTCTTTGTAATTAAACCTCTATGTTTATTATAAGGAAAACTTATTTATGATTCCAGATTTCTATAAAAGGACAATTGTTATGGTATTCCTGTTGGTATAATAAATGATATCTGATCTGCGGTTGCTCCCCATTCTGCTCGGTGCAACTGAAATACTGTTATCCATGTTATCAGAGCTGTTGTCCATACAATGGTTCCGATTCCAGACAATATCACATCTGCACAAACAGAAGTTCACATTACAATCACAGCGAGAATAAATAAAATGATACGCACATTTCCATACAAGCATAATCTAAAATACAAACAATTATGATTGCTGAAAAATTGTTCAGTGTGATCAAAACTGTATTTAGCTTAAAAACATTTCATTTTTATTGAAAATATCATGATGCATTATGATATAATGTGTAGCTGTATATGGTCTTGCTAACTCAAGGCTGTTGAATTACAAAGATCAGGTAATTATGACATTAAAAAAATTACAGTTTGTACAGTTCTCACCCCATGTAATTGAAAGATGAATTTATTAAAAAGTTAGTGCAAAGGATAAAGAGGTGGTGAAGTTTCAGAAGTGAAACTTAGAAGGAACTCGTGGGCAGAAAAGCACAAGGTTGTCCTAAATTTTATCAGGTCATAACCTGAATGTTAAGAAACAAAGATACCAAAAAATGTGAAATGTGTATTTTGAATATATAGGAACTACACTCATAGAAATGCTGGGCTTGTTCCTTACGTAACACCAAGCTGATGACCATTATATTATTTATGCCAGAGAAGATGCATTTATAACTGGATGTTGTAATGGAAATACACGTCGCCTTATTTCTGCATGTCATATAATGACCACAGCAATAAATATGGACTGCTGACATACATATGACAGCAAGTGAAGTCATGGTTTATATCGTTAAAATCATAGCTTGGACCCAAATTCATTAATACTGGCCTTCCTTAAGCTGCAACAGTATTTCCAAGTGTTGGTATGTGTGAAATATCAAACAGTTAAGTGTTACAACAGAAAGGTTTCCATCCCATACTCTACCGTAACACAAAAACATGTTTCACGTGCGTGTTTACGTTCGTGAAACTTAGTTGGCGAGTTTCATTTAGGTTCAGCACGGTAGGAGTATGTTATTAGGAACTGTGTACGAAAACTAAGTTTTGTGTCTTCATCCTCCCACAGTTAGAAAAGGCAATACTAATTCTGCAAAATGTAAGACTGCTCTTATTTTGTACTTCTGGCCGAAACTTACATTTCTTTATTTCTTTTTGTTCGTCGTATGGTGGCTTCCTAAATGCTTCAGCGAAGAACCAAATCGAATTTACACACCACAGAAACGGAAGAAAGGCAAATCCAGCTGCAAGACACAGTTCACATTATAGACGTAGATAAGCCAAATTACTTGGCATTGTATTAAAACTGACGTTTTCATCGTTATTGTAACTTACCTCGATAATACCACCTGCAAAGGTAAAGCTTCCTATCATTTTTCATTTTTGATAAATCCATCTTTCGATCTAGGATAACGAAGATAAATTTCACTTTCTTATTCGGCCGTATTTATGAAAACAAATTCGTTTACACCCTAGTGTTTATAATACCACGAATGGTATCTTATCGTTTGGTTATCATCATACTGTTTTCTGAAATGTCAGCACCATCTCGTAGACATGAAAGAGAGCATTTGATAGGGTTACCAACATAAATATGCAATACTGCATAGTTGAGCTCGATTCGAAATATCTGATGGTAAAAAGAATGATACGAATGAACGTGTAAGGGTAGCTTAAATCATTGCAGTACCTATTATGAGTAATAAGTAGGATTTATTGTATATAATATGGACAAATAGGGAGACTGTATACCTTAACATGGACTTTTTCGCTACTTTGATTTGCGTTCTAGTTCAGGCTGTCACAGATGTATGTTTCTATTGTTTCTGCCTCTAATGCTAGGAAGGGGCAATGAGAATGAGTGAATTTGGTGCAATAGAGGTAGGAACAAAACTTGCCGAGCTCAAGTTTTGGAATATACACTGAGTTAAAAACTGCTCTACGGATGTTCATTACAGAAAAAGTTACGATTTGCGAGGTCCATTGGGCATTTCAGGACGGAAGTGCGAAACGTTGATACTGTAATGCTTAGTTATCTCTGAATGTAAGGCTGGTTAATACGTGGGCACAAACAGACTTAGTCAGCAAATAATAGTAGAAAGAGCACCAGACAAAATAAACTTTATCATTACTTCCTTTTAATTATACCATTGTAAGTTTTACAGTTTCATAAATGATTAACGAGCTGCCATTAATTATGTAAAATTTAGAAATTCCATACTATGTTAAGTGTCTAACAAAATAATTTATGTTACTGCTAACCGAAATTGCCTTCTGTGTATTAAGGGGGACACAATTCCTGCTGGGAGCTGGTTCAACATATTAATTTAATACAAAATATATATTTTAGTTTACCTCTTAGTAACCGTATGGGAGCCATCTCATTGTGCTATTAAACCACATTTATTCAGTCTAACACAACGTAGGTTTTATTTTAATTCAATTAATTATCCTACATGTAGCCTACGTTTTTGACCTGTACTTAGGCCATCCTCAGTTGTGTCAATACGAGAATGGTACAAAGGAAGCTGTGTTAAAAGTCCTAAGGTGCCCCTTCTTACAGACACTACTTTCATTATGTTAAAACATAAAATATGCTATATAAAAGTATATGACCAATATAATCTTAAAAAGTGTATGTGTAAAGACTTTTATTAGATGAGAACCTTGTTTGTCATAGTAAGATGTCATATTAAAATTTTTCTATGATTTCATATATTTTAACATATGTGGCATAGCCTCAGTGTAGTGTATTCTTGGTAAAGCCCACTAAATACACTGTAAGATTATCAGTTTGACCTTGGGAGAGCAAGTTTGTGTCATGTATTCACTTCTTAGTCCTCTGAATTTGAGTGAAGAATTATGTAGCTAACAACTCCAAATGGCATTGAGCAAAATACATGTTAATAGTAGTGAACTGTTTTTTATTGTGTTTATCGTCTTTTGTGTTAAATTGGAACTTATTTTCATAAACAATTGTGTTAAAATTGTACTTTCTCTGCCTGCATGTTTACACTTTGCATATTTATTTTGTTTGGGCTTTCCAAGTTGAAGGTTACCATTCAGCTCTTGTCTTTGAGATTTAATATTCTCTGTGTGGTGTCTTACAATTGTGGTATTCTAGGATGTAATGGCATGTAGACTTGTAGATAAGTATCGATGTTTTGCCATTCTTATACCTTGAATATGGAGTCAGCATATTCCTGTGAAATGTTGGTGCCCATCTACCAGACTGCATGGCTTCAGATACTGGAAGAATATAATGTAACATGCCACTGTTGAATTGTGTTATTTATACTTGTGCTTTCTTCCAGTGATCTGTTGCTTAGAGTCAGTGAAACACAGACATAGGTTACTGGCTGTGTTATTATTATGGCTGAGAAACAGGATGAGAGAGATTCAGCAGGGACAGACATAACTGTTACAGGTTCAACAGATGCAGAGCATGATGAAGAACTAGATGCATTATTAAATAGTAAGAATTCTATGACAAATGTTACAAGTATGGCAGCTCAATTGGTCTTGTGAGCATAACCTATATCTTCCTTGATTCCAACCTACTGGACAGTGTTTATTGAGCTTCTGTCAGGCGTAGTGCAATAGTAATGATTACCTTGTGAAAAGGCAGACAAATTATTTCCTTCCTTCAGTCATATGCATGTGCAAAAATTCATTTTGATTTTGCACCTTGTTAAAGTCAAGATGCAGCAACAAACTTGTCAGAGCCAGATTTGATACAGGATGTATCTTATGTTGAGCCTGACCCTAACAAGTTCTTGAAAACAAACTCAGAGGTGTCGTTAATTATAGTTCATTGGGCTTATTGTTGTGTTATTACATTTCAAGAACTCTGTTCAAATTTTTCATGTGAATGATGTGATGCCAGCAGCAGAGATTGGAATTTTATTATAAATGTACAAGATTTGCAGTTCCAACAGCATCAATGTTGAGGTTTCTGGTCTTCTGGGATGTTGCACACTGTGTTTGGCTTGCTGTATAATAGAATTAGTACATTCAGAGTTTAAAGAAATATTACATATTAAAAGGGTATGCAAAGAGTAGGGTGTTAGGAACCAGTGGTCTAATGTTAGTGTAATAATAATGATGATTTGTTTAAGGTGCTTTAAATGACTTCAGTAAACCGCCACCTAACAAATCTGTGGATAAATCTGGTAGCAGTAACGACATTGAGTCTGGGGATGCCAACTGGACAGAAGAATTTATCAAACAGGCAGTTGTTCAATTTGAGGCTTTGTTGTCACAAGGTAAGCAAGCAAACAAGATGAAGAAAGCTGTGATAAAGTCTGTATCCTGCTGTTCTTCTTTTCCTTCCTCTTCTCTTTCCTGTTGCTTTCGAATTATTGCGGTTTTTCACGTTTTCCAAATCTGAATGTTTAGAATTGAACTCAAACCAAATTAGAATTTGAAGTTCTGTATTCATTATTAATTTCACATTCCAGTGGTTATTACCATTCCGAACAATTTTTTATTTTTATTTGTAGCCATTTTCATATCCCCACAAAGTACTTAGCAAAGTATCTATGAAGTTTAATATTGGAGTGTTTTATCACAAATTGTTGAGCAACTTTAGTGTCTGTTTATATCACAGGATTTTAACAACCACTTTATGTAAAAACTTAATAGGTTTCTGTGTTTGTCTTGAGCATAAATTGCTAAATAAAATAAAGAAGTTTGTGGATACAGTTTTTACAGGAACAGATAAGTCTTCATCTGTGTCTTGAAGTTTGGACCAAGTACAAGTAGTACAACGGGTGCTGATAAGTCCTTAGCCCGACCAGGAAGGAAACAAGCTACAGCGACCAAACTCAAGATTTATTCAACATGCTCCCTGCGAAGCTCAATACACTTCTTAGCCCGTTGCTGTGACTGTTGCAAACCACTCAAAAAAAAATTAAGAAAGTTGCCCATCCAACCAGGTCTCCGTGGTAGCAATGACCTCCATGTCGGACGAAAAATGGTGACCTATCAATTGTTTTTTCAGTCCAGGGAACAGGTGGTAGTCTGACGGGGCCAGATCCAGAGAATAGGGTAGGTGATCAAGACATTAGAAGCCCAGGTAGACCAGTTTCTTCTGGGTTGCAAGTGGCCAGTGAGCTGGGGCTTTGTTGTGCGAGAACAAGACCCCCTTGGTGACCTTTCCGCAGCGTTTTTCCTTCAAAATGTCCTTCAATTGCACCAGCAGAGATGAGTAATACTCTGCATTGATAGTTTGTTCCTTTGGAAGTTAATCAATGAGGAGGATGCCGCCTTGATCCAAAAAAATTGAGGCGAGAAATTTTCCAGTGGGTTTTTGCACTCAGAATTTTTTAGGGCAGGGTGAGCCACATTGCCGTCACTCCATTGATTGTTGCTTTGTCTCTGGGTCATAGTGATACAACCATGCTTCATTCATGGTCACCAATTACAACAGGAAATCATTTAGATTGCGCCGAAAAATTCCAGAAGTTGCTCAGACAATTGGCACCATTGACGTTTTTGATCTGTGTTCGAGCATTTCGGGACCCACTTCGCAGAGAGCTTCCACTTGTCCAAATCTTCATGAATGTTGGACCCAACCCACTCACGTGAGATGCTCAGTTGCTCAGCTATTGATTTAGCTGAAATCCAGTGGTCTTTCAAGATTAGCTCGTGAATTTGATCAATAATCTCCGGGATGGTCACTGTTGTGGGTCGTCCAAGACGAGGCGCATCACAGGTGGAAAAATCACCATGTTTAAACTGGGCCACCCGGTTTTTGACGGTGGTATTCGATGGTGCATGTTCCCCAAATGTTTCAGAGTGGCATGAATTTCCTTCAGTGCCTTGCCTTGCAGGAAAAAAAAAACTTGATGACAGCTTGCGTCTCCATGTAGTTGAAATCGCATGCATCACCTGACATGCTTCCTTTAGCCTCTGTAACAAGAAAAGACTTGCAATTCGGCACATGAACAGCCCCCTCTTTCCAACGACACTATCAATTCCATCCTACGACATCGGGAAGTAGGTCGGGCTAAGGACTTATCATCACCCCATCATAAATTGAATGATTCCACTTTACATCATGCCTTGGTTTTTGAGTGCACTCCAAACACTAATGAAAGTGACACTTCTTGGTTTGTACCCCATAAAAGTAAATTCTGCTTAAATATGAACACTAGTGGACATGCACTGATGCATTTGTTCTTTACTTTGTGCCGCAACATGAAGTTAAACATGAATGGACTGACTGATCTCTGTCAAAGGCATGCCATCTAATCACTACATCAGGTTGGAAAGCTTTTCAATTAAGGACTGTTTTCTTGGCTTTTAATATCTCATATAAGTTTTTAATTTTAAGTCCCTCATGGTCATGCAAGCACCAGAATCCACACTTTACAGTTCTGGAGAGCTGTGGAACTTAAAGTGTCGCTTTCACCCTGCTCTGTTGTAGCTTACTGCTGTCGCATTTCTTTTCATTTAAAAAAAAAAAAGCCTGATTAGTGTCATACAATGTGCCAAAATATTGTAAAGACAGAAATATCAACAGATTGATAGTAGGTGTGAATAATGTTGTAGATAATGTACAGGTTCATACTGTATGACTTGCAGTTTTCCTTTGGTCGGAATTTATGAATAGTGTTTTGTTTATGGTGATACAGGTGATAATCCATCAGACACTGTACAGCCTGAGCAACTGGAGGCCAATCTGCAGTCTGTTGCAGAAGCTGCATTAGAAGCAGTATCTGACGAAGCTGGTGGTGACAGTAGTGAATTTTCTGCAGCAATCGCGCAGACTTTAAGGAATCTCTCACAGAATACAGAGAATCTGCAGGTCAGTAACAGGAATGTAAACCAACTCCCCTCCCTTTTTTTTTACCTACATGTATGATGCAGTAACTCAGTTTATCAAACCACCTTTACGTGCACTGAAATGTGAACACGGTAGATACACAATCTCCTACATGTTTTGGCACTTCTTTAGTGACATCATCATGGAGTCCTTATACCGGTTAAAGCCGTGTCCTTTGAATTGGTCTGTAATTTGAGGCACTCTCACTCATTAATACATGGGGTTTTTATTTCTGTTATTCAAATATGAGTCAGTACCTTAATGAATCCTTGACAGAGACGAAAGACATTGAACTAGTGATCATTCAGAAATAATTGTTGTGGTGTAGCTGACCTCAGGAAAGGAATAATAAATTTGTTACAGGAGTACACACTGAGAGGAGATACTTGAGTTTAGAAACTTAGCAATATAATGCATGGAGAGAAATCAAACCAAGCATTATACATGGATTTGACAAGGCCAAGAAACAACTTGTTGAAGCTTATGAAATCAGCAGTTTGTGTAATCTGTTAGACAGTTTGGACACGGAGCTGTTTACTTACGTTTACTTGGACTTAATGGTGAAAATGGCTTATTGTTACTGTATGATTGCAGTTTGTTTTTACTGTACACTTGCAGTTTATCATTACTATGCAGTTACAGTTTATTTGACATAAGTTAGCCAGAAGTTACTAGGCTTCTTGAGGTCAGTTCGCTGATTAGGATGAGACTATTTTGACTGTGCAACATCACTGGATCGTAGCTGGAGATGTGGGAGGTGATAGGTACATAATATGTATGTAAATGAGTTTAGTTTGGTATGGTTATAAAATCATGAGATGGGCTGGGCATGTGGCATGTATGGGTGAGGAGAGGGGGTTGTTTAGGGTCTTGGTGGGAAAACTGGAGGGAAAGAGACCACTGGGGAGACCTAGGTGTAGATGGGTGGATATTATTAGGATGGATCTCCAGGAGGTGGGATGTGTATATATGGACTGGATTGGGCTGGCCCAGGATAGGGACAGGTGGTGGACGCTTGTGAGTGCATTAATGAACCTTCGGGTTCCATGAAATGTGGGGAATTTCTTGACTAGTTGCAAACCAGTTAGCTTCTCAAGAAGGACTCTGCACCATGGAGTAAGTAAGTATGGTTATAAAATTATTTTGGGAGTCAGGAATAGAGAATTAGTGGAGTTGGTGATGAGTACGTAGGGTGGAAACAAAGGAATGAGACATGGACAAGTACCGAGGTAATTTTCACATACATATCTTGCATCTTAATATTATCAAAGTGTTTTATTCACCAACTGATTCACAAGTGAAATGTCTTAAAAACAGTTTCACTACTTCCAAACAGTGCAACGTACACACACCAACAAGGACCCAATAGTATACGCAGCCACATCGCCACACACTGATGTATTTTAATTGGCTGTTTTAACAACTGTAACTTTAGCAAGCACAAGTAATGCGCTCCCTGATGATGGTGTGACTGCACCGAAACATGTTGGAACTGTCTTAATGTTAATTTTAATGTAAATTTTAAAATTGTTTTTAAGACAATTCACTTGTGCATCAGTTGGTAAAAAAAAAAAACTATAATAATACTGAGGTAATATTTGTATGTAGCAATGCATTATATAAATGCCATAGTGTTAATGAGGGCTTGTGGTGACCAATGGCATGAATCCTAGACCTGTTTTTTTCAGAATGCAGTAAGGAGGAGTTTTAACCCTTCAGCGTGGGAGCATTTAAAACCGAGTTCATACTGTGATGTCTGAAGGTTTTTCTATGGGGTATTTAAATTTTGAGCTAAATTGTGCAGGAGTCTATTCAAAATAATGTAGTTTTGTTAACAGTGGTTGAATTTCGATGAAACTTGAAACAAAATATTTAGGAATGTCTAAGCTTTTCGAATATCCAATCAAATCTTACCTTAAAAATTTAACTTGGTGTGAAATGTCTTGAAACATTCTTCAACACATAGGGCTGCTTCACATTCGGGGCACCAAAACACTGTCTCCTTCCTTCTTTTGTTTTTGTAACACACTACACACCTCTTTGTTGGCCTGGCCTTTTTTTCTGTAGGTGGTATTCTTTCTGGAAAATGTCTTTCAAGAAGTCGCGGCACATTTTTGTCTGTGGAATGATGGCCT
>Ga0123352_10018244_pt1 | contig 11189 bp, 8 predicted proteins | sample TergutLab28metaG_FD_89700 | JGI IMG/M metagenome (GOLD analysis project Ga0123352, IMG submission 89700) | Labiotermes labralis P1 segment gut microbial communities from Petit-Saut dam, French Guiana - Lab288 P1 | ecosystem: Host-associated > Arthropoda: Insects > Digestive system > Gut ... | reverse complement strand
TCCCTCCCATGTTCTCTGTCTTGTCTCCATCTCCCTTCCATGTTCTCTGTCTTGTCTCCATCTCCCTCCCATGTTCTCTGTCTTGTCTCCATCTCCCTTCCATATTCTCTGTCTTGTCTCCATCTCCCTTCCATGTTCTCTGTCTTGTCTCCATCTCCCTTCCATGTTCTCTGTCTTGTCTCCATCTCCCTCCCATGTTCTCTGTCTTGTCTCCATCTCCCTTCCATGTTCTTCATCACATCTGCTCCCCACCTGCTGCTGTTCTCATCTTGCTCTTAGTCTTTCTCCTGCTGTTTTTATTTAATGTTTCTGTTCAGAACTTTATTTTGCATTCTATCTCAGTTCATTCTGAAATGAGCACAAACCATTTCACTTTGTTAGTTATTAAATTGTTGGTAAGGTGTGTGGATAAAATATTGTATGTAGTTGATAGAAAGTGATGTTACTCGAATGCTACTACATCTGTTTTATCACCCTTCTTATAAATAGGTACAATAACTGACTGCTTGCAGTGCTCAGGCAATTCCTCCTTATTCCAATAAGTGTGTGAGTCTCAGAATGAATTTTCCTGCCTCCTGCTTTAATAATTTCTGCTGGAATTTGATCATTACCTGGTGAGTTGTGTATTGTTAGCATCTCAACCTCTATGGCATTGGGTTCAGATGCTTGTAGCTCTGCTAATATGTATTTGGCTGTAAGCATCTCTGTTGACATTCCCCCAGATGTATGTTTGTTGGTGCTCCAAGGCAGTACAGTCGAGAATTAGGCAGCAACTGACTGTTGGAATGTTGTTGTGTCTGAGAGAGACATAGAGAGAGAGAGTGTGTGTGTGTGTGGTGCTGTGTACTGTTTCCTCTCCCTTTCAGGCATTCTTTGATATGTAAAAAAATGCCGTATGTGGAGATCACATCTGTCTGTATGTGATCTGATATCAGCAACTGAACAGTTTATTGTATTTTCATGAAATTTAGTGTAGCAGTTATTTACAAAAGTTGTCAAACAAGCAGGAGCTTTGCAGTAATTACTGAAGGACTTACCTGGATATGTGGCTTCACCTTCCACATTTGTCAGTCTGTTGGGTTAGGTTCAGTACAGAAGATCTCCATTTGGTTGTGCTGAGCAATTGTGAGTTTTGTGAAAATTGGTGCAATACAAAGTATACTGCATTTAGGAGCATAAATGAAATTTTGCCTTTGGTTTCTGCATTTTTTGTCCAATTTGAATGCAATTTGGCACTGGACATATTCACAAATTATTTTGAGTGACTTTGAATTTTGTGAAAATTGTCTCTGTGAAAGCCATTCTTAATTTAGGGCATAAATAAATTTATATCTGTACTTTCCACATTTATTGTCCACATGGGTGAAATTTGGTATAGAGATCTGCACAAAATGCTGTTGAGCATTTGTAGGTGCCGTAAAAGTTAGCATTGGGACTGTTTCAATATTCATACATTCATTCATTTATGAATGTTGCTATATTGCATGTGCAGTTAGCAGCATTGTCAAATAAATATTTAAAAAAAGGAACTTACATACTGCTGCAGAGTTTATGTGTGTGCGAACTGAGTGGGATTGCTGTGGCTGTAGACTGCTTGGATGATCACTTGATAATGTGTGTCCTGTCTTGTGTGGGGTGTTCAAACCCAATAAATCTCTTGGTATCGAGTTTGAACTAATCATATGCTGCGGTTTCATGTCTGGTTGAGATCTTAATAGTGTGATGTCTGTGTTGCTGCATGTAGAGGTCAGGCCAGTCAGTATTCTCTGCTTGAAACTGGCAGTACATAGAGTGAATACAGGGAACTGTTGCATCTGGCATTTTTGACAAATCCAGAAAGCCACTCCATTTTGGCAATTTCACCCATTTAGTCACCTGGTCAGTTGTTAGCTTACCATGTATTAGGGAAAGCCAGTTAACTGGTGGGATCTTTATGCTTATCAAACATAATTTTGTTTGTATCTTCAGTTAATCTTGGAAGACATTAGCTGTAGGCAAGTAATATATATGGGGAATTTTAAAAAAAATGAGGTAACAAACACTGATGCTGAGGACTTAACTGTGACTCCTCTGTACACATGGCACATGTGTAGCAGGTGGTACACACCATTGACATTTCGGCATTTGTCCCTTCATGACACCAAGACTTGTATCCTGATGTAGAGGAAACTGGAGTCAAGTGTTTGTAGCAAGTAGGTGACAAGTTGCTTCATGTTGGTATTGGTTGCCAAGGGACTAACCAGACATGTGCAGTTTAAGGGATTCAAAGAGCTGGAAATTACTGAGCCCCATCCTGCCACCCAGACTTGTGACTGGTTATGGTGCTACCCTTCGTACAGTCCCAGTCTTAATGCCCAGCAATGTCTATGTCTTACCTTAAGAAATACCTGCCTGTCAAGCAATTTGCAGTAGATGCTGACATGAAGCAAGCTTTCACCTCCTGACTACAGACACTTGACAGCAATTTCTTCTGCACCAGGATGCAAGAAGGACTAAAGTATAAATGTCAGTGGTGACTAGCTGGAGGTCTGATGTGTACTGGCTGCTACCCACGTGTCATCTGTGTGTTGAAACTGGATAAAATTGGCAGCATTAGAATATTTGATGCCTTATTTTTACAAATGCCTCTGTTGTATTAATTTCCATTTTTTCTTCCAAATCATTCTTTTATGAGTTCAGCTATTGCTTTGTTTGATGGTATTAATTTTGACTGCCCTTTTGGGCTTACTGATTATTCTCACAGTTTTTGTTACATATTTTCTTCTATATGAAGAAGAATGAGATGGTTGGGGCATGTAGCACGTATGGGGAGAGGTGTATACAGGGTTTTGGTGGGGAAACCTGAGGGAAAGAGTTCACTTGGAAGACCCAGGCATGGATGGATCTTCAGGAAGTGGGATGGGTGGAATGGATTGTACTGGCTCAGGATAGAGGCAGGTGGTGGGCACTTGTAAATGCAGTAATGAACCTTCAGGTTCCGTTAAATGTGGGAAAAATGTTGACTAGCTGAGAGCTGGTTACCTTCCCAAGAAGGACTCTGCTCCATGGTGAAGTACACAAGTAGGTGAGTATTTTCTGTTATATACTGTTAACAGAACTTGGCCCTAGTTTGGAGACGGTCCAACTAGCATGGAATGTCCAGCAAGTGAGGCTTGCTGTTCATCGCCTCCTACTCAGTAGGTTCTTGCTCACTGTTTTACACAAGGATGAGAGCAGATACAGTTACAGCAGCCTCGTGTTTCTTTTTCAATAGGAGATGGCGGACAGAATTACAAAAACCTAGTAATTTCAAAGAGCAGTTGAGGGTTTGTCTTCTGGGATGTGCCTCTATATCCATGGGTGATGAACTGTACTGTGCCCTTGGAGATGAAAGAACTTTGTTGCTTTGAAATGTCAGGATATGCTGATGTGACACGTATGGGAAACAGGAGAGGTTCATACAGGGAAGACCTAAGGGACAGAGACCACTTGGAAGATCTAAGCATAGATGGGGGATAATATTGAAATTGATCTTTAAGAAATGGGACGGGGAGGCATAGACTGGATTGATGTGGCTCAGGTTAGGGACAAGTGATGGGCTGTTATGAGTGTGATAATGAACCTTTGGGTTCTGTAAAGTGTGGTTAGTTTCTTGACTAGCTGAGGAACTGTTAGCTTCTCAGGAAGGACTCTACTCCATGGAGCATAGTTAGTTAGTTCCATCCCTGAAGATATAAACCCTCAGTAACACTGTTGTGGGAACCTCAGGTCTCACGGATTAGCAGTTTTCACTGTAGCTCTTCTCATTAAAGTCCGAAATCTGGGGATTTTAGTCCCCTGCTATCAAAGTGCTGGCAGCTGTATTTAATAGGACATACTGCCACAACAGCTGGACTGCACATGTTCATGTCACAACAGTGTGATGCACTGATGCATGTAACATGCTGCCAGCAGAAGCTAAAAATGTCTTCCTCCAAAACAAATGCAAGTCATTTCAGTTTTTAGTATTTATTAATGAAAAAAGTTTGTATAAATATTTGACATATAGAAGTACAGAGTCTATATACAACAGATTGATAAATAATGGAAAGTGTCATTACTTGAATGATTTTTCTGATTCTCCATCCACCGGATCCCAGTGCCAAACATCCCCTGTATGTCTCCTTAAAGTAGCAGTGTGTCATTGTCCTGCCTCTGCAGGTAGACATGTTTAAGGATCTATACACATAATTGTCCTAGAAAGAAATGTGGCATTCATGTCTGATTTTTCTGTTTAAGACACAAGCCTTCAGTTCCACAACACTGTAATTGTGTTACAGTTACAGCCTGTCGGACTGTGACAGTGTTGTGTAGAGAGGTGCGTAACATTTCAGAGGAACCTGCTGCCCTCATCATCAGGTTAAGGTTGGTCTGAAATGTTGGTATCTTGCTGTCAAAGTGCATGATGTCACATACTGAAAGTTACAGTCTTGCAACTCAACAGCATGGGAGCCCCAAATCTCATATTTTGACTGTAGTCTCATTCATAGCATTCCTGTCACATTTTAACACATCCTGTTTCAAAATCATATGTTGTACAGTTTCATAAATCTGACAGTTGCTTGTTTCTTTGTAGATCTGTTAAACAGAAGGGCTTGTCTTGGACTACATGAAATGCCACTCATTGTCTCAAGTGTGATGAAGAACTTACTATCCTTGACGTCTCACCTAAACCCACAATATTAACAGTGAAAAATAAAATTTTTCACTGTGTTCACCCTTGGTGAGAATTTAATGCTATATGCACCAAGACTCGTTGCATTAATCAAGTAGTTAGTTGCTAATGAGGATTAAACATAAACTAATACAGTAGTAACTACAGCATTAAATTCTGTTAGCTTTTAGGTTTCTTAACGAATAATGGTGCAAACAGCCACCAATTTTATGCTGATTGGATGACAGTGTTTAGTTTGGCATGATGATCAACTTAACTGAAGTTAAATTGTGCCTGAATTCATGCTGATTGGTTGTCTAATGCCATGAACACCGGTAAGAAACACAAGCACTGTTGGTCAAGCCTGAGCACCGGGAATTCCAGAAATGTGTCACCTGACATTACAGCTGTTGCAGCAGCAGATGTCTGTCATACATGAGTTGACATCTCAGCTGTCACTACATAAAGAGCCACAGCTGGTTTAGTTTGTCATGTTGAGACACTTGAACTGTAGCACACATGTTGCTTGTCTGTTTCCTTTGGGTTATGATGTTCAGGCAAGAGTCTTCTTTGGTGACAGCCATTTCTTCATGTAATAGCAGAAGACAGTGCTGATGTACACAAGGACAAGAAGGGCACATGTCACACCTAGAGCCAAAACTGATGTCTTCGTTGGGCAGGGTTCCACTATTGTAACAGTCTTGTCTGTGAAGTGGAGAAACAATTGTTATGAATTGTCTGCATAGTTGACATAACGGTAAATGTGTGTGTGACCATTAACAGTAGACAGGTCATGAGCAGCAGGAAAAATGCCTTTGATGTGTTTATGTGTCCACTTGGTGTTTAAAATTGTATCTCAGTGCTATGAGGTATTACAGGCAGTACATCTGTACTTGTTGCCAGGTTTTATTTGGACGATCAAATTCAGGAGGATGAGATAGGCAGGGCATGTGATGTATGGGGTAGAAGAGAAATGCAGACAGCATTTTGGCTGGGAAACCTGATGGAAAGAGACTGAATAGAAAATCTAGGTGTAGATGAGGGATAATATTAAAATGTATCTTTACAGACATAGTATGGTAGTGTGTGGACTGGATCAATCTGGCTTAGCATAGGGACAAGGGGGGAGTTGTTGGAAATGTGGCGATGAACCTTCGAGTTGTGGAAAATCGGGCACGCCTGCTGGCTGGCTGAGGAACTGTTAGGTTCTCAGGAAGGTTGCTACTGGAGTTGGTTGATGAAACATTTTGGACACTCTTTCTCATTAATTTATTTCAATTGTACTATCCTCTATATGTTATGAACTCTTAAGTTCATCAACAGGAGGTAACTCTGTAAACGCAGCATGTTGTGTTGTCATGCATGTATGTGATGTCTCATCGCTAACACATTATGGTTGGTTAGTTCTAACAATAATCTGTTAGTGACGAGACATCACATACATGCATGTGTTGGCGACAAGATATCAAATATATACATGATAAAATACTATATGCTGCGTGTACAGAAGTTACCTCCTGTTGATGAACTTGTTAGTTCGAAACATGTAGAGGATAGTACAGTTGGAATAATTAAATGAGAAAAAGTGTGCATCTTGTTGGTCATTCTCACATATTATTTTGGACACAGCCTGTACCTGCTACTAGCTGTCCATTTGTAGTCCTGCAAGCAGTGGATGGAATTTCACTAACTATGCAAAAAGAACTGGGTTTAAGATTTAGTTCTGCAGATGGTAAAATGTGCTGAAGATGCTTGAAGTTCTCTACAATTGTGAAAATATCTGTTTGTGCAACATTTGTAACAGGCCAAATGGCTTAATACTGGGAACAGTGATTTGGACTTGTGACATGATATAAAGAATGACCCAACTCAATTATTCACCTTTGCTGAATTCAGACGATGAAGCCTCACTCCTCAGGAACTCACTGTTCTTCTCATCACCGAAGTCCAGCACTAAAATCTCCTGACTCAGAGTCATGTCATCCTCAGATTCATTTGCTGTGTGGTTTGAAGCCATGGATCTCTTTCTTCGGCCCCAAGATTCAACAGACTCGTGTCCCCATTCACACACGGCCTGCAATAGTGTGTATTGAATTTACAGTAGTCTGGATAATAGGGGAAAGGAACAAGAAAAAAAACAATAGACATAATTATTAGAAAAACTGAGGGGAAACAAGGAGGGAGTTTTTAGGCAAGAAATTTTGTATGCAGCATTTGTTGATAGACGGTTTGATTGTGTGAAAATGAAGGATGCAGTGAGGATATCAAGAAGGCATTAAAGCAAAAGTTTAAGGGAAAGAGACTTTGGTATGACTTAGAAAATATGAACACAATAGACACACAATCTCCTTTTGTTTGGCACTTCTTGAATGCAATCATCAGGATGTCCCTGATAATGTGTATCTGTTGGGTTCACATTTCAGTGAATTTAATGTTGGTTTGATAAATTGAATTTTACATCATGCACAGTACATACAATAATAAAATTATAATAAATGATGCTACCAGGTAGTGTAAAACTGGAGGAAGAGAGGAAATAGCTGATATGGGAGATGTTTTGTCTGATGAACCCAAGTAAAATGCTATTAATACTTTATGAAGAGAAAGAAATCATTTTCACTCTGCCAGTGGTTTCCAAACTTCATAATCAGAGAAGGGTGCTGAATCAGCTGTCTGTGTTAATGAATACAGAATATTTCTGAAGCACAAGGAGGTTGAAAAGCTAAGGTGACATCACTGTGATGCCAAGAACTTTATTCTGATTCTGATATATGCGTAGTGCGTGTGTTGCACATGGTACACATCAGACTGCCATGTGTAGCACATGGTACACATCAGACTGCCATGTGTTGCACATGGTACAAATCAGACCACCATGTGTTGCACAATGTACACGTCAGACTGCCATGTGTTGCACATGGTACACATCAGACCACCATGTGTTGCATATGGTACATATCAGACCATGTGTTGCACATGGTACACATCAGACTGCCATGTGTAGCACATGGTACACATCAGACTGCCATGTGTCGCACATGGTAGACATCATATCACCAAGTGTAGCACATGGTACACATCAGACCGCCATGTGTTGTACATGGTACACATCAGACTGCCATGTGTTGCACATGGTACACATCAGACTGTCATGTGTTGCACATGGTACACACCAGACTGCCATGTGTTGCACCTGGTACACATCAGACTGCCATGTGTAGCACATCGTACACATCAGACTGCCATGTGTTGCACATGGTACACATCAGACTGCCACGTGTTGCACATGGTACACATCAGACTGTCATGTGTTGCACGTGGTACACACCAGACTGCCATGTGTTGCACCTGGTACACATCAGACTGCCATGTGTAGCACATGGTACACATCAGACTACCATGTGTTGCACATGGTACACATCAGACTGCCATGTGTTGCACATGGTACACATAAAACCACCATGTGTAGCACATGGTATATATCAGACTTCCATGTAGTCACTATTGACCTCTAAGCATTTGGTCCACTGTGGCACCAAGGCTTCCATCACAGCAGAGAAAAAATTTGTGTCAAGTGGCAAGTTGTTTCACATCAGCATGTGTGTCCAGTTTCTTGCTAACCAGGTGCTTCTTAAGGAGTCCAAAGAGGTGGAAATCACTGGATGCACAATTCGGAGGGTGGTCAGTAACCTTCCAGCTATAGTACTGTAGCCAGTCACAAGTCTGGTTGACAGTTTGGAGCCCATTTTAATGAACTAGATCATGATCAAATAAATGTCTTTGATTGAGATCTGCAGTTATCATAGCAGTGTTGTTGAGTATTTCGTTCTTCTGGTAAGTGATGCTCTGTCATCTGATGAGTGGTTCCTGGCATTTTGCAGCATTTAGCACCTTCAAAACTTCCACAGTTACTTACCAGTAACACAGCATCACATCCCAGAAGAACCGCACCCTCAAATGCCTTTAACTTGATTATCAGAGAATACATAAACTTAAATTCAGTGGTTCTGCATGGCTGGCAATAGAAATAGATGCTGGGCAAGTTGGACTGCAGTTGTGAATCATTACAGCAGTAGAAACACAACAATGGAGGTTAAGTCCGTCTGATTTACAAGAATATTTACCGGTTCGCACGGTCCCAGACAGTACTTGACATTGCACTGGAAGATTACTCCATAAGATTCAGTAAAGCGGAAAGCTTCATAGATTGACTGTAGCGCATTTCCATCAGGAGTAAAACTGGGGAAGATGCTTGGATCTACAGGGCACCTGTAATGAAAAGAAATATTTTGATTTTGTGTTACAAGTATAAACACATGTTCAGTTGCCACAACTGTACATCTTTTTATTTCAATATTCCTGCGTCATGTATCAATCGTAAACTGCCACCTTCAGGCAGATAGTAAAATTACACATGAAGGCAGTACATTGTTACTGTGACAATTTTGTAATGCTGGGATCCCATATTATCACACACATGTGCAATATAACCATGAAATATTAAGAGTGTATGTACAATATGAAATAATACTCTACAGTTGTATAAAACCAGTTTTATTACAACTTCTGCAGCACTTAAATACTCATGTTGGTAGTTGATTGTATCCATGCACTAAACACTAAAATTTGTTTTGGTGAACTTGGTTGTTTTTCTCACTGTTTGCTTTAGCTTGTGTTCTAATACTCTGTCTTATATTTTACAGGACCTTTTTGTTAAGTGCTTTTGTATGTGACCAAGAAGTATGGCAGCTGTGTTGGTGCTTGCACCCTTTCCTTCTTTGTACTGCATTTTGTCCAGATGTCTTAAATTTGTGTTTTATTTGTTATGTTTAAGTGCAAGTTTGCATGTTGTTACGCAGTTAGAATGTATATTTAACAGCTTTGATTTGTTTCCACACTGTCTATTGCTTACCCTTCATCATCAATAATCTGGAACGTGCTCTTTGAGTCTTTAGCCATTGCTACACAGCTTCGTGCAAAAATGCCATATGGAGCTGAAAACATAAAAATTGTTTGTGTGATTATGTGAGTATATGTATTGGAAATGTGCAATAGTACACAGATCATGGCACAGTACTGTCAGTATATGTATTGTAAATATGTGATATTACACAGATCACGGTACAGTACCCACAGATCACGGTACAGTACTGTCAGTATACGTATTGGAAATATGCAATAGTACATAGATCACAATACAGTACTTTCAGTATATGTATTGGAAATATGTGATAGTACACAGATCACAGTATAGTACTGTCAGTATATGTATTAGAAATATATGATAGTACACAGATCACAGTACAGTACTGTCAGTATATGTATTGGAAATATGCGATAATACATAGATCAAGGTACAGTACTGTCAGTATTTACACAACTCAACAAAATTTGCACTACAAATACAGCCTTCAGGGACATGATGCAGTTCTGCTGTGTTGAAAGATCTCTACATTTTGAACATTTTGAAGGAACTGGCTGCCTCCATGTTCAGGATAGCTGGGAGGGAAAGAATGGTACATGATATAGGACAGGAAGGAGCAGGACTGACGCTGTGCAGGAATCCATGGGGAACCAATAGTCCTGGAAAGGTTCTGGATCACTTTTTGAACTTGCAGATGTAGGCAGCCAGTTTCCACAAAACACTGGGATTGTGTACCAGACTGCACGGTATCACATTCCGTATGCACTGCCACGATAGTCCCACACAATCCAGACCATAGCATGCACCAAGACTCTAGAAGGTAAATTTTGTGACAAAAATATATTCCTCACCTTCAGATCAAAAAATGCAGGAAAATCTGATATAGTTTTTCCCAGGAAAAAAGTGAGTCTTATGTTCCAGAAAATACAGTATTACTTGTCATGGATTTCAATACAGAAGCAAGCTCATTTCCAGTGATCATAAGAGGGCCTGCAATACCAAGCTGTACTTACTGTCTTCGGGTATTTCAATACGGAAAGTAAGCTTGTCTCCAATGCGCACCGTTTCAACCTCACGTCCTCGGCTGTCAACAATACGAATGCGTGGTGGGGGTGCCTCTGGGGCAGATGTAATACTGATCATTTCAGGATCCCTGTGAAGTACAAAATAAGTACTTTATTTCTTGTCTCTCAATCCATACATTATAACAATGTTGTTCAAGTATGTAGATTCCAGGTTAATGTGATTTTGTTTAGGATTCAGAAATGTCTGCAGTGGATGGTATTGAAATGAACTGTTTTGTGTTTTTCTGAATTAAAGTTTTTACAGTGAAACCAAAGGAGCAGGAAAGGTTGGCATGATAATGTTGATTTGCATGACCACTCATGGGAATGTAGCAATATCACATTTATATTATAAAACATAGTGACAGTGTCACCATGTGTATTCCAACTACTGCACTATAATTAGGTACAATAATATACAAACAATTGTATATTTATTTATCTAATTATTATTACCAGTTAGCTTCTCAAGAAGGACTCTGCACCATGGAGTAAGTATTATTATTATTATTATTATTATTATTATTAT
>Ga0123352_10018242_pt1 | contig 11189 bp, 6 predicted proteins | sample TergutLab28metaG_FD_89700 | JGI IMG/M metagenome (GOLD analysis project Ga0123352, IMG submission 89700) | Labiotermes labralis P1 segment gut microbial communities from Petit-Saut dam, French Guiana - Lab288 P1 | ecosystem: Host-associated > Arthropoda: Insects > Digestive system > Gut ... | reverse complement strand
CGTGCATCTCAGTATATTTATCTCAGTATTTAACCAACTTGATGCACAAAATTTGTTTCACAATAAGTTTTATTTCATGCCTCTACATGTTTCGAGCACATGTTCTCATCATCAGGAGGTCAATATAATACAATGTTGACCTCCTGATGATGAGCACATGTGCTCGAAACATGTAGAGGCATGAAATAAATCTTTTTCCTTTGTTTACCGACATTCTGATTTAGAGGGTTCGTGTTCAGATGGGACTAAACTAGGCATGTGAATCTCGTTGTTGCTTGCGGTCCGTAACGGGTCACGAGATCTGACATAGGGCTGCACGATTTGAAATATTTACAGAAAGGAATTGTTAAGCGTATGATGCATGTGCTGGGGAGGTCTGGACTGAGGGTGGTTTCACTCTCGCCTTGTTTCAGGGGTAGGGTGTGGGCAGTGAAGCAGGCAGCAGTGTTTCAACAGACCCAAGGGTCAATATAGCTAGAACTGTCAATTGTCTGATTTACATCACATATAAATGAGATTCCATAAGCTGGCCATTGTGCTGTTACTAAGTAAAAGAAATATTAAAGCTCAATATTTCATGTAAATTGGATGCACTATGTTTCAGTACAGTCTTATTACAAAATATACTGTAATATGTCTACACTGTCACCCACCTTCTCCCTCAAAACTCTCATTGAGCACTTCATGCACAGCTTCTTCACTGGCCTCCAGGGTGTGCTCACGCCATGTTTCACCATTATCAGAGCGAAGAATAACAATTTCTCGTTCCATGCCACGGAGAGACCCAAAATGTGGCACTTCAATGATCACAGGTCTAGAAGAAATTTCATGTACAAAAATGGTTTATTTTATATACCACAGAAAAACAAAAATAACGTATTAAATAATTTTAAAACAAAAATTATTTTTGTTTGTTGTAGTGGTACATATGCACTTGTGCACGCATGTGTACAGAAAGACATACACAGGAAAACTACCTTCTCCTGGCGCTATAGCTGATACAAGTGATGAAAAAATTATACCAATTTTGCAAAGTAACTATTTCCACAACCTCACATTAGTCACTCACTGGAAAGAAGGGTAATCTCAACGTAAACACTGTGAAAACAAAGTGTGTATATGTGCATGTCTCATTAATATAATGCAGTACAAAATTACAGCATAATGACAGCCAACAAATTTGTTGAAAGTGTGGCAATGATCAAATATTGGGGAATAACAACAACAAATTAAAATTGCATGAAAAAGAAATTAAGAGCAGACTGAATCTAGGGAATGCTTGCTACCACTCAGTTCAGAATCTTTTGTCTTCCAGTTTGTTATCCAAAAACACACAAAACTATAATTTCTTCCGTATCACATGGGTGTCAATCTTTGTGTTTCACATATAAGGGAAGAACATATGGTCAACAGTAGAAAGATATCTAGGCCTAAGAGAGAGGAGGCTAAATAAATTGTATAATGCTGAGCTACAAGATTTGAATTCCTCAGCAGATGCTATTAGAATGATCAAATCAATTAGGATGAGATAGGTGGGGGTATGCAGCACATGGAAAGAAGGGAAATCAATATGGTGTCTTGGTGGAGAGATAAAAAAGAAAAGAGACATCTGGGAGATACAGATGGGATGAGAACACTAAAACAAATCCTAGGGTTAGGGTAGGAGGGCACAGACTGGATTAATCATTTTATTATCACTACCAGGTATTTGAATTCTGAAACATTTTGTAATTATTTTGTAGACGTCACTAGGACTGAACCTTACGTTTCCATTGTATAGTACTAAAATATTAAGAGATTAAACATCTTTTGAATAAGTAAATGCCAAAGCTGCCAGTATCCTAGACATGGTTACTCACCCTAGAAACTTGGCACCAACTGGACCCAGCTCCAATATGCGACTTGCAAGAGCTTCACCCTCCATGAGTGGTGGAGGGTGACTGAGCTTGTCCCTCTTCAAGTAGCGGCAGGTAACTCGCATGGGCATGGCAGCCTTTCGAGGTGGTACAATTACACGAACACCACTGTGCCTGCAGCCCCGCATGGCTCCACCCCGAGCATCCACCAGGAAGCTAACCAGGAAGCTAGAACACATTAACATGTAACTATTTAATAATTCCTAAAACGGTACATTCATTACTGAATATCTGCTACCTGTTCAGCTTAGATTTTGTTCAGGTTGTGATTTCCAAGTATCAGCATGACATATTTTGTGACATCTACCAATATCAGGGTACTGGTAGAATTTTCCCCCATTCTTCATACCTAAATGTTTAGACATTTCTGAGCAGCATGTAAAACACTAGAAAGTTAAAGCCTGTAATTTCTCTCTGTATCACAATTTCAACATTAATTTCTCTAATACTGCAAACAAAAATATTAAAAAAAAATCTTTTGTCACAAATTTGAGGATTTAACATACATGAAATTATAACAAGGCAGAAACATCAGTGCATAAAAGCATACAGAAATCACACTTAAAAAAAAGGGCAGAAAAAATTTCGTAGCTAGAACATAGGAATATAATGGTATTCTTTAGTCCTTAAATATTGGAATCCAAATACTTCCACACTCAAATAATCATAAAATGATCTAGGTTGGCAGGAGTCAACATGTCTTGAACAATGACACACCTAAATTCATTCATGTCTTTTCAGTAGAATAGGCCCTACATACCACAATAAAATCATTACATTAAGAATTTTAGTATCATAACATCACAACTGGAATATTTTAGAAGCTTACACATATTGGTCCAAAAATTTGAAAGTTTCAACTTTGCCATACAAAATAACAATTACATGTACAAACTACATTCCTCTTTTTATATACGCATTTTACTAAAGGAATGGAAACAGAATAAAATAATATCCAGGATTTCATTTTAGGTGGAGTTTCAAAAAATCAAATAATGAATAGAATATACTGTGTGGATTCATAAATTAATTACACAATTAACATGCGTGTTCATACTTTATTTCTACACTTCTCTTTTTTTCTTTTGTTCTTTCTGTTTTCTTGTTTCTTTTGTGATCACATCCCTCTACAAAAAGCATGTCTTTTTATGCTGTTCCAGATAAGAACTGGATGTGTACCCCTTCCCTTACCCAAATCTGGAATTTATCATTTACAGCTTTAAGGATAGAACAAATTGTATAGTGATTAAGCTACAAACTGGACATCTAAGGTGCCAAGTGCAAAAGATTCATTCTTCTCCAAATTATCCCCTCCAGCTTTGGAAATTACCCAGCCTGCCTAGGTGCCAGGTACTCCATCCCCAGGGTTAACACAACTGAGGCCTAAAGCTGTCCACTAACCTCCACCTACCACCAAGGTTAAGAATAAGTGAAGGTCTACCTCTGCTCTCCCACATAGCATCATGATGTGCACAGGAATAGCATTGCCTTTACTTTAGCTTTGTTGGTAAACTTTTAAAACAACTGGTCTTTAATATGAGAAGCATGAATTTTCCCAGCATTACTGTAACATTCACAGCATTTGTCAGCATAATTCTTACATATCTTTCACAAGTAAGTCACATGTCCAGCACATCTAGAAATTCATCAGTCACATTCAAAAAGTATTGGAATACTCAAAAAAATGTTAAAAACAGCAAGCATTCTAACATTCAAATGAGAAATCATGTTGACATAAGAAAAGCCTGTACACTGCTGGGCACCAGTTTTCTAACACTGAAATTTCAGTCCCTAAGAAACTACTTTTCCATGTACATTTCTGTGCTTGAATACCTAAAATACGAGCTACAGCCTTTGATATAGAAATCTCTACTCACATGATCCATTATGGTTACTTACTTCTTCCAATGCAGTTTCCTAAGAGTTTCCCAATTGTTGATGTTAGACATAAGAAGAAACGTAACAGGTTAACTAATATATAGATTTATCAACTGTATAATCATCTTTAACCCCATTTTAAAAAATACACAGCTGTATCATGTAACATATTCAGTAGACAGGTCTATGCAATAAATTACATCAGAGATCACCTGTGTTACAAATTTAATATTTATACGAGCACATTACAGAATGGGAGATGTAGGGTGCTACAGTCAGCCAGCCACTAAGGAGTTGTGCAAAACATTGTGCTGTTTATGTATGTGACTCCATGAAACTAAGTGTGGTTAATATCAGTTGTTATCATTCTGCCTGGTATGGCATATTTATCTGACAATTATATTAAAAAACAATTTAAGTCTACCTACAGTTAAAACACCTGCATGTCTATCAGAGACACCAGAATATGAACACGACATGCAGCCAGCCCTTTCATGTGAATGTTAAGGTACATTCCTTAGCTACTGCAGTTAAGAAATAAGTTTATTTAGGAGAAGAAAATGTAAAACTGTTTCCCAACTCTAGAAAAATAGTACTATTATAAAAATTTGTTCCAGAATGTTCAAACACTGCCTGAAAAGAGGGTATGTTTCAGAAAATAAACATGTATGATAATACCAGCTGCAAGAAATTCATAACTCTTTCTATGTTGTAATTCAACAGAACTGTGTACCCCTTGCATCATGGTTAAAATTAACAGTTACTCAGTTCTTTTGCTTCAGCTGTGGCTTTTGACAAAAAGGCATTAAAACAGAAAGGCTAAAATGTAAAGAGCAATCCTACTTACTTATAATTGTACACTGAAGACATCATATATTTACAGTACTGTTCCTCAGTACAGACACCAAATAAATACATAGAATATATATATATTTGAGCTAATAATGGAAGAGTTACCAGAACTGAAAAGCAAAAATTTGTGTACTCACCCCACATGAATAGGGTGTCTGTTAATGTCAATATTGTCAGGAGTGTAGTTTGTGGCAGTGAAGTGGGCATAACTCTCTTTTGCATGCTGTGGACTGATGGTATCATCAACAGCTGTTGGGGGAGCTGCATAAAACACATCATATCATAAACAATGCGGTTGGCACAGAGCACAAGATATCAATAAGAGACACATTTAATTGATTTTAGGATTTAATGGGCACAGTATTATACATCCATCAATCACAACAAACACGTATTTTATTGCATCGCATCACATCCTATCGCATATCATATCATATATCATATATATCTCATCATATATCTCATATCATATATCATGTCATGTCATGTCATATCATAAATCATATCATATCATATCACATATATTATATTATATATTTTATTTATTTATTTATTATAAGACATATAACAGCCTGTCTACAATGGGTAACATGTCTTCCCAGTGATGCTAACCACCCACCTCCTCCTAGGGCTGGATTGCAAATGGATTGGAGCTATACCTCAACCTCCCCTCTCTGCCTGCATAGGCAAATCATGGAGTGTCCTTTATTTTTATATATATAAACAACACAAAATAGAATATAACAAGTGTGTTGTGATTGATAGACATATAGTACCTTCCTCAATAGAATAAAAACAGGATGTCTAAATTAAAATTTAGTGGACACTGTGTAAAAAAACGTACTGTATAAAACTGTACACCAAATAAAATATTCACATCATTAAAGGCTACAATTTTTGCCTCAAAGAATATTTTCCAAATCAGTTAATATTCACATGTCTAAGAATGTGCTGTTAAATGTGGTCCAAATTACATTATGCTAACTCACAATATCATATTTAATCAAAATCTGATAATAAAGAGCAACGCTATTACATGCATGCATATATACAGACACCCACGGCAAAGTTATAAGGCATTAAAATTTGATCTGAAATATACTAAAAGATGTCTACTTTTAATTTCATCATGGCATTAATTTTGGTTCTAGTTCTATTTCTAGTTCTAGTTCCTACAAATAGTAGAGTGTACATGTCTATTAAGTAACCTAGGTCTGTCTGCCTGTACATTACATAGATTATGCACTATCTAAATGGTTGCTCATGAATTATACTTGAATATGTACTATACATTAATTTCAAGACAACCAGTATCTTTACTTCAAGGATTACAACAGTCTTTCATTGTCATATTTCATGTACCACAGTATGCTATTTTGTAACAGGTCAGTATAGTGTCATATCAGATCAATGATGAAGAGTTTAAAAATATGTGTACAGCATAAGTACTGAGCCCTATGGAAAAGTAAATAGAAAACAAAAAAAAAAGGGGTTTCATGTTGCACTACAAATCTTGGATGAATTATTCTTTATTCAGACAAATATCTTGCAAGTTATGTGTGACACATACTTGGCACAGTGCAAAACCACGCGAAAGTTTTCATGTGATGTGTCCAGTACTGACATCCACTTTTAAATAAATCAGAACGTGCCAACAAATTTCAGTATACACATTCCAGTAATCCATTTTTCTAGCTGTTATATGAAAAGACAGAGTGAAGCATTTACATATTTTTCAAATTTTCACTGTAAACATAGCAATATAATTAATGATAGAAGGATTCTTGTCACCAAACCTAAAACAAAGTAAAAATTTATCAAAAGAAACAGAAGTTATGATGTGAAGGAAATTTTCAACCTGTCATTTCTTTGCAGGAAGGTGTATGGAGCATTCAACTACACTGATGTCATTGTGAAGGGCAGGGGAAGGAAGAGATTGGCTACAGAACACAGTCAGAGACAGAAAGTGAAAGACCTCATTTCTGAAATCCATTACAAAAGAATATGTAACATATTTACCCATGCACTCCCTATTGGAGTCAATCCTCTCATCTCGGGTAACATCGATGGGCAGCGAGTCGTCTCCAAGGCTCTTCATCTCGTCTACGGTGAGGTAGCGGTATGGTTGGTCACTCAGCATTGTGTCCTCACCTGGAACATATGCTCTGTGACTTAGCTGGAAACAAGCAACAGCTGAACTCATACCTATCTCACACTGTAGTTTAACATATCCAAACTTGCAGGCTTCAATCCCTGGAGTATTCCTGTTATGTCATATTAACCTTTATGGTAGAGTGATCTGGTCACAGAATAAGTGATGCTTATAAATCTGTAGTGACTGGTCTAGAGGTGACCAAAGTTTCAGAAAAAAATTATCCAAAAAAAGTGCCCTGTAACATAAATGGTTATAAAATGATCACATATGAAGCGTATTCTCTGCAATATTGTGCAATGAAACAAAAGTGTCCAGCCTGTGAGTAGGGACTCTTGTGGAGAACACAACGTCCCACTAAATGGATACCTGTTTGACACAATTTATGGTAGAAAAAATTAAGTTGTATCAGATTTTTCAGGTTTCTTGCATGAATCCTTTCATTGCCTTTCACTAAAAATTCATCGACACAAAATAAACCATGCAAGTGTTTAGGTTTTTGCAATGGTGTCACCAAGGTTTTCATTCTTCTAGGATATAACACTGCATCACTGAGTAATTTTTCCCAACATTTTGAGACAATGTAATGGTCTCATCACCAAGGATGAAAATGTCCAGAGGTCCTTTTTAACCTTTGACTATGAGGCCACTATATTGTGTCCAAATATCAGAAGCTGATTACCCAGGAATGTTGCATCATATTCCAGAAGAACAGAAACTTCAGTATAATCTGTCTGACATAAACTCATTACAGAACATAGAGTTCCATTCTAGATGGGTGAACATAACAAAAGCAGAAGCTGACACAGTACTGTTAACTCATTTTCTGAAAACAATCTCTTCTATGGGCATAGCCTAAGAGCAAACTACTCTTCCACATCTGACCCACTGAGCTTCATAAATCACTCTCAACCCAGCTTAAAATTAATAATAGCTGCAACACATTGCAGTGTGTAATTTAAATTTGATCATGAAGGGTTAAAATTAATAATTTTAACGCTCAAGGAATCTCAAAATTTAATTATTCACTTGACAAACACTTGTGGGTTGATATTTTAAAACTTGCTATCGTGCCATATATAATATATTTTATATTATGTTATAATATATGTTAATGGTGACATTTATACTAAATATTATGTTGTTAACAAAGGCCTGAAATATTTTCAAAACCTCCCTACTAAAAACTCTGCAAACAATAGTAAGTTCATTTTGACCTCCCACTACAATGATTCAGTTACAAATCACAGTCCCTATTAATGATATTCTTGGTACCTACTTATCTCTTTCCTTGTTTGTGAATCTTGCACAGCTTCCTCAACTTTTACAAAATAGTCTGCACTTCCTCCATAAATTGTAAATTCATCTTAGCTTCAAGAGCGTTTTGAATGAATATCAACTTTTAAGTTTTCATAACATACAGTACTTTGTACCCAACAACAGCATGCATCAGTAACCCATGCAACATCACTTGCACCTATCACAATACATGCTACTGTTGCCACAGTAGAATTAAGTAATTACAAATACATATACAAAAAAAAACAGTCTTAAATAACCATTTGTATATGACGTAGCAAAGAAGATAAACACTATGCAGACACAAAATATTTCACATGGAACACCTAAGAGATATCATTACTTCTTTACTTTTCAAAGTCACAATGAAAAAGCAGTGATATTCTAACATGACAAGGCAAGAAATTGATAGGAAAGATGAGAATAGATAAAAGTAATCAGACAACAACTTTTAACGTGCAGTATATATGCCTCAGTAATGAGAAAATTTGGCCTACACAGCTGCAGAAGGTAATAACATTAGCAACAAGTTGATTTCAAGAGTCAGTGCTTGTACAGCTATGACTATGATTACTGTCTCTGGCATGTGTGTAGCAACCTGCAAGCAGCAGATTCCTCTTTAACACTTTTGAACATCTGGTCAGACTCTGCAGCATCACATCTTAGTATATAACTATTTCCAACAATTTTCTTATTCTTGCAAATTGCATTTTTAGTGAGTCCAGTTCAAAAATTTCCTGTATCCCCATTAGTGAAACAGCAGTGCATACTTGTCTATACAAAATAATATCATTATGCCATGTATGAAGTAGCTGAAGGATCAGATGGATTTCTGAATATATTTTCAGGTGTAATTATCTGAAATCACATCTTACATATTCTGAATCATCCCAGTCAACAATATAATAACACATCTTTGTAGATGTATGAAATGAGCCACTTTACACATGTGCAGAATAGAACAGTCAGTTCAATTTTGTACAGTCAGTGTTACATCCTTCCACATTCTACAATATAACATGCTGGTACATAATATACGGATCTGCACCTGCTAACACAAAGAATTAAAAAAAATGTGGGTGGCAGAACAGTAAAGTTAATTCATGAAAACAGTTGAGTTGTAATCATGACTAAACAGTTTCATTTTTAAAATATCATGTAGATGTATGCCACATATATCACTACAAATCTGTGATATGTTACTCTTTATTTCTGCAGTGCAGTAGAAATTAAAAATTACATTTTACCATTAACACAAGTGCCAAAAATTAGCACATCTTTAAGTAAGAACCTGAAATAGATAATTCCTTCCTCAATCTCGTTTTGGAAGTAGTACTAATGTGTGCAAAAATTAATTGAACAAATGTGGTTTATTGTAGGTAAACTAGTGAATTATTCAATGCTTTGTGCCTCAGTAATATCTAGAACTTTATTTCTACCTTCTCATTTCAGTCCACATTATTAAGCTAAGCACACTGCTATCACATTCTAATTGTTCAGCATTTTATCACATTTCCTTAAGAGCCTCCCAAACAAAAGTTTGTCAAAACAGCAGTAGAAAGCTGCAACAGACTAACATGGTGAACCTGAGTTGTATTTTGTGAGCATCTCAATGTTCTGTCTTTTGGGTCCTCTGATAATATAACATCCATGACTATGTTATAATAAAATCTGAGTGCTAGTATAAGCTCCTTGAATACTGTAACATATTCTGAATTTGTGGCGGGTTCCATATATTAACACATTAACAAAACAATGCACTAAGTAAAATAAAATAAAACACAATCATAAAACTCACTTCATGTTAAGTGCAAACTCCTATATGTTTTGGCACCAAGGTGTTATCCTCGGGGAGTTTAGTACCAACAAAAGCTCTCAAGTATGACACACACTCTAGATGCCAGTTACCCTCACTATTATCATAAAAATAAAAAACTGAAGATTTTAAAATGGCACTTAACATACAACATATTTATAATTTGTGTTGTATTGTATTTTACTTAGAGAATTTTTTGGTTAGTATAATGAATGTAAGAAAACGCACAGTATAAATAACACAAAATTGAGAGAGGGTGTTCTTTACAACATCAAATGCCAGTATTTTGGTGGCAGTCTATGTCCACATAATGATCTCTGATGTACTGAGATTGTATATTACAGAAAACTCAATTCCGATATGATCAAATTGTAACAAACATATCCTTGTATTACATGAAAGTTCACACTGTTTTAATTCTTCAGTAACTCAATAAGTACAGTATCGCAGTTCCTAATCTGAAAGCAGGTTTCCTGTGTAGTGGTATTTGTGTTCTACAATTACCTGTCTAAATCACTACATCTATTTAGCAACTGCTAGAATCTGCCACTTGCAGACCAAACAACTACCATCTCACATACACCTGTGCATACTGGGCTTTAATTCAGATGACAGACCTATTCCTGAACATAAATCTCTGCAGTTACTGACATAGAGATACTATTCATCTTCCCACCACCCACACCTCTGCACTAAAAACATATCAAATACCAAGAAAATGCAGCACTTTTATCCTTAATAGCATTCATCTCAGTCTCCAAAATGTTATTCAACAGGAATTTCTCAGCAAATAGAGATTTTTTATTTTGAAAGTAAGTGGAACACCAATACAGGAAGGGTGCACAAATTTTCCAAAAATCTAGGAGGTGCCTCAAAATTCTAGGCACCACAATGATGGTATGAAACAAGGGCCATACTAAACTAAAAACAGAAAAAACAAAACTACAGTAGAGGACCCACAAATACTAGGAGCAACCATTCACAATTTAGTCACCCTGGCGAACTGGCGCCCCCTGATTTGTGCAGTTCTGCACTATATCTTGTTGGGTTTCTCACAGTTGCGTGGAACTACCTTAAAACTAATCACTTCACTTAGTGCAAATATTTCAGAATTTTAGTAACCTGGTATACAATTATGAGAGAAAGTGTATTGTATCTTACAAACCAGTTACTGATCTTTCTGTAACATACTTTGCATGTTGTGTGTGTGTGTGTGCGTGTGTGTGCGTGTGTGTGTGTGTGTGTGTGAGTGTGTGTGTGTGTGTGTGTGTGTGTG
>Ga0123352_10018241_pt1 | contig 11189 bp, 4 predicted proteins | sample TergutLab28metaG_FD_89700 | JGI IMG/M metagenome (GOLD analysis project Ga0123352, IMG submission 89700) | Labiotermes labralis P1 segment gut microbial communities from Petit-Saut dam, French Guiana - Lab288 P1 | ecosystem: Host-associated > Arthropoda: Insects > Digestive system > Gut ... | reverse complement strand
GGACGCTTGTGAGTACGGTAATGAACCTTCGGGTTCCATGAAATGCGGGGAATTTCTTGACTAGCTGCAAACCAGTTAGCTTCTCAAGAAGGACTCTGCACCATGGAGTAAGTAAGTTAGTAATTTTTTGTAAGCAGCTAAGAAATAAAGAGTAGCAGAATTATGTCAAATAGAATTCCTCTCTCTCATGCGAAATGTATCCGTTAACACAAAAAGTAAGTTGATTTAGTATCTATAAGCTGCTTCATTCACACTGTCTGTGGATTTAAAAAAAGTGGGGCCCTAATAAATACAGGTGTACTTCACAGTCACAAAAGACGTGCAAAATTGGGAATTCCGCTTTAGTGAGCTAATCAACAAACTTCATGCCAACAGCGTGAACACACGACAGCTCAATTTCCGTACTTACTTCTTGGCTGCCTATTTTCTGCAGTAAATATAAATCACACAACGCCAATACATCACTATTTAATATATTGTACTTCTGATTTGACTTTTTCATGGCGGTTTGAATTAAGTTTACTGCCTTCTGGAACGTGAGTCCAGGTGGACTAGTAAACTCTTACCACAGTATCACATTCCATATCACAGTATTTTTCGTAATCGAGATTCCTTTACGTATAATCCATAGTCACTATGAATGACGTGAACTTACAAGGAGAATAAAACAATATTAGCCTTAAAATGGTCCCTTGACAATGCAGGAACAGCAAGATGGCACCCGAAACTCATCCACCTTGGTTTTACCCTTGTCTGCCACAGCAAGCAGTCTTCTAAACATGTACTTCTGCTCGCACATTGCAGTGTAACCAGCAGGGAATGAATCGCTCATGGAGCATTTATTGAAGTGCCTGCGGAAAAAGGAGGGAGTTAAAAATGTACACAGTAGGAATCTAATGTATTATAATTTGCGCCAATTAACTCTTTGGTGTTGCAGCAGACGAAAACTGAACAAGATCCACTCTTCGATGGCTCCTAATTTTGCAAATTCACATTTGTTGCGTATTCAGTCTGCTACGGCCAGAGAGCTGTTACCTGGGAGGAAGTTTGGCTCCTCATGCGGCACGTTTGGACGATGTCACCAGTACGGTAAGCTAGAGACAGACGGAGTACCAATGTCATGACCATGTCCATTGGCGTTAACAAAAAGCACCGCACCCTATGGGATACACACAGACATTGGCCCTGATACTACCAACAAGTCTTTATCGCGAGGTGCCTAATTAAACAAGTAATAAAGTAAACTTTAACTATAGCGTAAGCACTGCAATTTAATTAAGTCCTAACCTAACCTAAGCTAACCTAACTTATCCTAACCTAAGCTAACTTAAACTAACCTAACCTAACATAACATAACCTAAGCTAACCTAACCTCACTTACCCACATGTCTCGACTCTGACGCCTTGAACATATTCTTCCTCAACATTCACAACGTATTTCCACTCGTTATTCTTATTTAACGCTACCTTTGGGTAGACTATCTTTTCCTGAAACACATAAGTATTACAGCGTGAGAAGAAACTTCGTGGCCGATCTTCGTAACTGGGAGGTGACGAGCCTTAATCTCATTTGGGAGACTGGCTAATCTGAAGCTATCTTACTTTCCTCAGATTTTCCAAGCAAATGTCTGGATTAACTAACTAACTAACCAAGCAACAAGGAGCACAGACTTTCTTAAGAAGTTGACAGTCCCTTAGCTTCTTCTTCTTCCTCAGCTCTACAACTCTTTGTGAGTTTTGACTTGCTCAATTATTCCTCTCCATGGTTTCCTTTCCTGTGCCTTCTGTTTCCAATTATTTACTCCCATCTTCCTCAAATCGTCTCTCACGTCATCATCCCATCCTAATCTTGGCCTTCCTTTCGGTCTTGTTGCTTGTGGTTTCCATTTATAAATGCTTTTAACTACTCTTTCATCAGGCATTCTTTCAACATGTCCCACCCAACTAAGTCTCTTACTTTTAATGTGCCTTACTATATTTGACAGTCCCTCAGCTGATCAAGAGATTCCCCACGTTTTTACAAAACTCGAAATTTGTTATCGCGTCCAAAACAATCCGCCATTTGTTCAGTCCTCTATCAGATAAATCCAGTCCACGCCCTCCCAAACTACCTTTTAAAATGCATTTTAATATTATCTTACAATTGACGTGTCGGGCTTCCAAGTGGTATCTTTCCTTCACGTTCTTCCACCAAGGGTCTATGCATTTTTCCTTTCCCCGTGCTCAAGGGTCGGGGTAGTTGACTTCGTACTAATCATATAGAAACTAAAATATGTTAATATATCATAGCCCAAAAAAAACCGACGCAATAAAATTGAGCCTTGTAAAATAGTTCATGGTAGAAATAAATCGCCTTTTGGGATTTATATCGCGTGACCTCCAAGCGATCTGAGAAATGAATTATGTATCGCTATCTTATGGCCTACGGCGGATTCTTATTCCTTGGAATTCCATTACAATCCCAGGCAGTGGCATCTATAATATTTTATCAGTTGGCCATTCTGAATTATCGTAATATTCCAAAAATATTAAGATATTTCAGAATGTAATACAATGTTATTAAGTTAGGTAGTGCTTAGTCAGGATACCAACTTACCACATATTTAAAGCTACAACATTACGTGTACCGTACTCTGCGACATGGTACGCAGACTTTACCAAGAATTTCTAAAATTTCTCATTAGCACAGTGTTTCACGGTACACGCCTAAACGTAATTTTATTTACGCCTATTAAAGAACAAGGACTTCTTTGCGCCCTTTTTCGCGAAACTCATAAATACTCAACAAAAGAGCGTGCTGATCTCTTATGGTGTATTTCATCCAAATTGGACAATAAATGTGAACAGGGTGGAGAGAAATTCTTTTGTCTCCCCCCCCCAGTAAAAATATGTATTTCAATATCACTAAACTCAAAATTACTCAATAAATTTTAGTGGGCATATTCTGTAACGAATTTGATTCATATCCGCCAAAAGTATATAAAATACGGGGAAAAATTCCTTTTACGTCACCTAAATAAAACATATCTTTCACTGTACTGATTTTCGCAAAACTCTAAAATACTTCAAGGGGGGGGGGAAGATTTTCTGTACCGAATTTTACCAAAACCAGTCAAGAAACATAGCAGCATGGCAGAAATTTATTTACGCCCTTAAAAAAAATTATGCTACACTGGGCTGATTTTCACGAAAATCATGCTTCATCGACAAATTTTTGTAAGGAACCCTTATACGGAATTTCATGAAAACCCAACACTGTTTTATTACTGGTACTACGTAAACCGATAGGGAGATGGACAGGCAGACGGATGGACGGACGTGGTGCCCGTGTAAGACATCCTTTTGTACCTCGCCTAATAATGATCACGTGTACTGTCTGATCTTACCAGTGATGGACACAGCTTAGTTTCTTGCGGCCCGATTCTTGTGAGCACCTTGGGTTTCTGAAAATGTCAAAGGACTGCTCAAGTCGATAAACATTTCGTAACAAAAATTCATTTAAATAAGATGTAGGCTTTAGTATTACTCAGTCCTCTCCATTATCAACCTGCATTAACAGAAGGTATGACAACTCGTGTTGGTAAACAACCCTCTGTATATTGTTACTATTGAAATATTTCTATTTTTGTGAAATACTATTTCTATTCCTCTTACGTGTTGTTATTTCCATTTTCAAAAACCTGGTGGTTCAGATACCACTGGATTCATTTATAACATTTCCGTTAACTAATTAATTAACTAGTTAATTTTAGCACTTGTACAGTCTGTCCAAGAATAATTGTTTAACTTTTATAACGAAATCCTTAACTCTTAATTCTACTTATGTTAATTTTTGTTATTCAGATATTAAACTCGTAACTGCCTAGTACCCTACCTGCCTAACTACAGAACTAGCTAAATAAATAAATCCATCCAGTAGGTTTATTCTTCAGAAAACAGCAATGGCTTTAAGTTCCTTAAAATTTTGCTTTCTATTCCGGAAACTGTTGAGTCCGTTACAATGTTTAGACCGCTTCTGGTCCCTGTCCACAGCCAAATTAAGCCAGTTCGTAACATCTGACCTATTCCTTTAAGATCAGTTTCAGTAACTGACACAATAATATAAACAGCCAACTAGATGCAACAATGATAATTTTATTGATAATTTCAATCAGCTCAACATGTTTCGGGCGATAATTTCGCCCATTCTCAGGAGCACTAGACAGACTGTGTTTACAGCTTGTGGTATAATGCCGGCTGGCAGCATCGTCGGTGCTTTATACCACAAGATGTAAACACGTTCTAGTTCTCCTGAGAATGGGCGAAATTATCGCCCGAAACATGTTGAGCTGATTGAAATTATCAATAAAATTATCATTGTTCTCTCTAGTTGGCTGTTTATATTATTGTATCAATGATGCACGGTCACACAAACATCAAATCAGTAACTGAGAGTCTACACATAAGTCATTCAAATCGTCCCCTCTGTGAAGATCTTCCGACCAATAATTCTATTCCCCACAGTTCACACAGCAGAACCTACATTAGTCACTTTCACAATCATGAGCCATTTAACACGAGAAACCACGCAATCCTACAAGCAATAATGTCTTCAAAAACCCAATTTCTAGCCAACAGAGCAAAAATTAGTGCTTCATAATAATGGCGGAAATTAACGACTTTACGCGAATCACAATAATTCCTACTTTTCGTCTGACGTTATCTTCGATTGTTACGTGCATACAGACGACATTGTTATATTATCCTAATATAAGTGGCTATACATTCATAAATTAAATGTAACGCGTATATATTCACCATTCAGTTATAAAATGGTTCATTTTTTCATAAAATTAATAAATTCTTTCCATTTTAAATATGTACCAGTTTAGTTAAATAGAACACAAAGGTGTTAGTAAATGTAATTTGTGTTTTATACCAATTTCTTGTAAAACCATAACTGTTTGAACACATACAGTATGCTATCTCGTTATAATCCTTCCCCACATTTCTAAAAGGAAATTCCAGAAACAAATTCGGCGGTGCTTATCTTCCTCCATATTTATTGTTATTATTAATTAATTAATTAATTAATTAACCTGATAGAGAGGGTCTTTTCCGAAAATATCCACATGTTCTCTCCCTTCCTTTTTCAGGATTTGCTTTAACATCTCCCTGCAACAAAAGAAGATAATTTTGGATAAGGTGTGTTAGTTGAAATTTTTAAAATCAGACTTGTGTGTGTATACTCAGTTTGCTTCAGAAGGTAGGTTCTTGCTTTACAGTTCATTGCTATGGAGTTAGCAAAGAGAATTTCTCCTTGTATACACTCTAAAGATGTAAAAGTGTGTTGAAAGAATCTTCCGACACTGGACACCATCCTGAACCAGGATAATGGAGTTAGTGTTCTAAACTAGCCAAGAAATGTCGTGAGGAAACTGAAAGTTGATTTAATTCGCGAACTTCTTAAGGTCATTTAGCACCACAACACTCAATTTCTCTAAAGAAAAAGTGCGCTGTACTGTTCCCTTACACAATGCAATGAATTGAACTTTACTTACGTAGGATAATCCGTGACATTTTCGATGAATGTAATTTTGTCATTGGTGTTCAAAATTCTGGGGTTGAAACTCTGCGGAAGCATCCACCATTCTTTTCCTTCGTCTCGATCATCTTCATTGCCAATTCCTAAACACAGAGTTCCAATTTTATAATTTGTCTTTGTCTTTATAAATCTGTGTGGTGTTTCTAAACCATTCACAGTAAATTCGTTCGTAATGAATTGGAGCTTACTGAAGTTTATCCATCCGCATTTCTTTATAGAGTGGTTGAAGTTATGGCTCCCGAGTTTATTTTCGCCTGCAATACAAATTAATATAAGTAGATAGAAGTTGACATAGAACATGCTGATGATGACGATGGTAGAACAGGGAGGGCTCGGTGAGTATAATATCTGGGTTACAACCTGGGCGCCCAGTAACTCTGGTTTAACTGGCTCTGCTCCTGAAGGCATGGACCGCTTATGCGGTCCACCCGAACTTATGTCCAAAGTTTACCGTGGAGTCTTTCCTGTAGATAATGCAGTCGGAAAGCGTGACACTGACCACACAGCGCCATCTTGTGTCGAAATGAAGAACTCATGAAAATATGCTCCCTACATGCAATACGATAACTCATACGAGAGACAATAATCGGCATAGTTATTTAAAATGACTGGCAATAGAAAATCATAAGCGAGGATTGAAGTCATTCCAGCTGTGAATATCAAAACTCCATCCCCTGAGGTGTGACACTCTGTAGTTTGTTAGATAGGTTCCACTGTGTTGGACGAAAAAGCTGTCTGCATCTTTAGGAAACCAATCTAAGTTGCAGATGGATGCATAAAATTCCTTCGAAAAATAAATGCCATCTGCAAAATCATTCGTGCACATAATCACATCCCAGACAAACAAAGGGGTAAAATATTTTGATATTAAAAATGGGAATTTTGTTTCTTTGCGCACTGCAGGTTCCTTTGTTACGGAGCATAATTCCACCTGAGCATAATTCCACCTGACGAACTGAAGGACAGACCTTCACAAAATATATGCAAACAAGTCCGTCTCTCTGGACATGTATTGGATCAGATGTCTGACTTTAGTGAAACAATTACCTATGTTGCGACAATGGATTGAACTCCTGCTCCAGGAGGCAGACTCTGCAATAATTGTTACCTGTGAACAGAGGGAAACACCAATCAGCTGCAGCAGTTAGTGCTGTCTTTATTGGCTCGAATCATGTCAGGTAAGGGTGTGGAGGGAATTCCTTAATTAACTCCATCATTGAATTTCTCCAAAATATTGATCATTTTTAGGGCTAAGGCCGAAATATTACTGAGTTATCAAGGGTTTCGAGGATGAATTTAATGTAACAACTAACTCTGAACTCGGTTACTAGCCCACAGTCTACATTAGTCAATATTTATATTCTTTAATAAAAATAGTGACCATTTACTATTGTACGAGGAAATAATACATAGACATATAAGGTGGGATAATATTAAAATGGATCTTAAGGAAATAAGAACGCAGGCATGAACTACGTCACCCTAGCTCACGACAAGGACAAGTGGCGGGCTGTGGTGGAAAGGGTGATAATTTTAGGAGTTCTATAAAATGCTGCAATATTCTTGATCAGCTGACAAACTACCAGCTTCTGAGGAAGGGCTCCGCTTCGTGAAGTTAGAGTCATGCGAAATGCAGTCTACAGTCAAAATTTAGCGTTACTTTTTTAAAGTTAAAGCAGCTTGCCATATAGGCATAGTAACCATTATGGTTGAAATGCTTAGCAACCATCATAAGGATAACTTAAGATGCTGGCGTTCTGGTGACCGTGCAGCATCGTGAAAAATTCTTGTAATAAAACCAACTAGATGTAATAGTTTCTCAAATTTATTTTTTAAATAAAACACTAGATGTTTCGGACAGTCCCTCTGTCCATCATCAGGAGGTTTTCACTGTACACACAGCAATGGTATACGTCATACAGGTTTGCTGACAGTTTGTGAGCAGGATCAGGAAGGAACCGTCTTGATCCTGCTCGCAAGCTGTCAGCAAACCTGTATGACATATACCATTATTCTATGTACAGTGAAAATTTCCTAATAATGGACAGAGGAACTGTCCGAAACATGTAGAGTTTTATTCCAAAAATAAATTTGAGAAATTAGTGCAGCTATTTGGTTTTATTATAAGAACCTAAGGACTCGTTACCAACAGCCTTCCACCGAGACCTACTTACAATTAAAAACGAGATAAATAACAGTTATGGTGATAAATGTGTTGGCTTAACCATTTTTACTCACTAAGATGAATGCCATTAACAACGCTGAAACGGCAGCTGGTTTGGGCATTTCTGAAGACGGAGTTACTGCAAGAATAAAAATAATAATATTCATTCAAGTAATAAGGATAACTCATTTCAAATGAATGTGCATGTAAACGCAGAAATATTTGAAAGACTTTCTGCCATATTTATTTTTTTCACATGCATACCGTGCGTCTTGTTATTATCAAAGTATGTTTTATTCACCAACTGATGCACAAGTGAATTGTCTTAAAACAATTTTAAAATTTACATTAAAATTAATATTAAAAAAGCTCCGACATGTTTCGGTGTTACAGTCACACCATCATCAGGGAGCGCATTAATAGACAAAGAAACACCCTAGATATGCTATGCATACGAAAAAAAGAATACATCTTTATTTATATTCAGATTTCATCCAGCTAGAGTGATTAAAAAATTTTAGGTAAATTCCCCAATATCTAACTTCATGAAAATCCATAAGGAGTGTCTAGAATCATTTCGTGCGAAAAAGAGACGGACATAAACATTCCAAAAGTTGCTTAATGGGGTTGCAAACGGCCATAAAAATTGTGTATTTTCGGGTCAGAATAATATCAGGAAGCAGCTTGTTGCAATAACAACACTATCTGAACCCAAGCTGAATCTGGCTGTTCATAACGCCATGGTTAAAAAAATCGCCGGATATTTTTCTCCTGTCAGTCGGTGTATGGCAGAGGCACTTAGCGGAAGTATATATAAATATCTTCCTCTGTAAATGCTCAATAGCACAAGAACTGTGGAAATGCGTCGTTCCTGGTAAGGGTCGTGGTGGCATTGCCCGCTCTAGTCCCAAAAACTCGAAAACATTTTTTACAACAGATGTAAAGTGTTGACTTCCTTACGGTTATGTAGGATATAAATGAAATTTTACAGTCAAACACAGCGCTTTAATGTTGTCATCCAGTACTAAATGTTAAAAAAAGCAACTACTCTGTTCGAATAACCTTAGTTTGGAAATAAACAAGAACTTTATAAAAGTTGTATTTGGAGTGTTGTTCTTTACTGATCAGTAACATGGACCCTAGGAAAAAAATGAAGAAAGGATCGTAAATGCATTTGAAGCATGGTGCTGAAGAAGAATGTTAAAAATAAAATGGACTGATAGAATAAAGAATGATGAAGTTTTTCAAAGGACGAAATAAGAAAGATTACTTTTATAAATTAAAAAAAAAAATAGACGCCACTCATGGATAGGGCATACAATTAAGCAAAACGAGTTTGTAGTAAACGTCCTTGAATGAGCAATATTCGGGAAAAAGGCCGTGGGAAGAGCCTGACTACAGTATTTAAGGCAAGTCGCCAGAAAAGCAGCAACTGACAGTCATAAAGCAATGAAAATAATGGTAAAAATAAAAGGTAAATCAGTCCCATTACAGGTCCCAGGTGCCCAGAGGGTTCCAAGAAGTTAAGGTTCCCAGATTACGTGACAAGGTTGTCAGCCTTACGCACCGGCCGCTTTTACCTCAAGGAAAAACTCCTGGTACTAATTTCTGTTAGAGGCTGAGTCGACCCCAAGGCCATAGTGCGATCGGAAGGATTTTATGCCAATGAAAAATTCCAATGACACAATCTGGGATCGAACCAACGACCTTCAGATTTGTAGCGCAGCACCTTAACCACTGTGTTACCGCGGTCCCCAATGAAAATAATGGTTTGCAACAATTCCAGATGGAAAGCTGCCAACCAATCAAAAGACTGAAGGATAAGAAGAAGATGCTAAGTAGAGTTCAATGAACACAAGTACACAGGCAGTATTGCGGCCACACTGCATGAGATGGTTAGATTTTTGTAACATAGTGTCTGATGACGGTTCGTTGAACCGAAACATGTAGCAATGGCCGACAAACGTTAAAGTTTTGTGTTTGACCGCAATACCTTCTTTGTATTTAATATAATGCAGCACAATGGGGTGAATCAGAATAAAAGTCTTTTCGTTATTTTAATTTCATACTACAAATTTTTGGGCGGTTGATTATCTTCCAGTGTGCATTCAACAATGGAATTTATATTTACGCAGACAAAATAAATCTTTCGTCACTTTAATATTACTTATATACAATTTGGGTGAGAAGAGGGGGGGGTGTATAGGGTCTTGGTGGGGAAACCGGAGGGAAGAACCACTGGGAAGACCTAGGCATAGATGGGTGAATAATATTAAGATGGATCTCCAGGAGGTGGGATGTGGGTATATGGACTTGATTGGGCTGGCCCAGGATAGAGACAGGTGACGGACGCTTTTGAGTGCGGTAATGAAACTTCGGGTTCCGTGAAATGCGGGGAATTTCTTGACTAGCTGCAAACCAGTTAGCTTCTCAAGGAAGACTCTGCACCATGGAGTAAGTAAGTAAGTAATTAAGTGTATGCAATTTGGACACAACCACCGACCAGAACATCACCACTCAACAATTATATATATTCTGAATTATCAAATATGTACAAAATTCGCACTGTAACGACCAGTGTGAGTCATGTGGGATCCCATATAAGAATCATAATTGCATTATATTATACCTTATTTTAAGAGCTTTTGCAATGTTGGCCTTATGATGTGAATTTTTAGAATGAAATTTGGCTAAAATTTGTTTGTGTTTGGCGGAACTAAAACGTATTGTTTTTTAAGTGTTAGGAATTTTTACTTCCCTTTTCTCAGCAATATGGAAAATACTGTGCAATCGCAGAGTAGGATGTAACAATGTCATATTTGGTAGATAAAATGAACATCCGGGTTTTACATGTTTATAAGATATAAAATATAAAGAATACCCACACCAGTTGTTATGGCGCCAGTTGCATGAATGTAAGAAAGACACAAGTAAATTTAAGCAAATTTCTGTTCCCATTGGCCGATACAAAACACGTGGACTGAGTGCGGAATGGACAAAAGAGCAGCTCACGCACTGATTAGAACAGTGAATAGCAGCTCAGGACGACAAACTTGTTTGTACTTTTGATAATTAACAGAAATAAAGAAAATTCACTTCAATATTGTGTATTTGTTCTGATTACTACCCACTTTACGAAGATTTCTTTATGATATCCCATACAGATAAAATAACTCCACTTTTCACTTCGCAAATAGACAGTTTTTACCAATATTCACACAGAAATAAGCGTTTCGTAATTTTATACATAGAACTTACCCAATGCATGGAATCAGAATATACCGTACTTACTTACTCACTCCATGGTGCAGAGTCCTCCTTGAGAAGCTAAATGGTTTGCAGCTAGTCAAGAAATTCCCCGCATTTCACGGAACCCGAAGGTTCATTACCGCACTCACAAGCGTCCGCCACCTGTCCCTATCCTGGGCCAACCCAATCCAG
>Ga0123352_10018234_pt1 | contig 11194 bp, 3 predicted proteins | sample TergutLab28metaG_FD_89700 | JGI IMG/M metagenome (GOLD analysis project Ga0123352, IMG submission 89700) | Labiotermes labralis P1 segment gut microbial communities from Petit-Saut dam, French Guiana - Lab288 P1 | ecosystem: Host-associated > Arthropoda: Insects > Digestive system > Gut ... | reverse complement strand
TTTTGTTATTGGAAATACCTGGTTTCAAATAAGAAACAGGAGGTCAAACGTTCCAAATTTCATTGCGGCATTGTTTGGCATAATTTTTATTACGTCACTACAACTGCTTTTATGACACCTACAATTTATTACAAGCTGCGGTACTCACAGTGATCTGATGAGTACAGTGTGCATAAAATATATCCAGATGTCCATTTGATGTGTGAAATACATGAAGCAGTAAAATTATTCACAACATCGCGCAGTATGTTTAATTTTGACTCACATTTCTTCATGAATCAGAGGAAATATTTTTCGTGCAATTTGCTTAATGTCTGTACCATTACACAACTATATATATGTATATATATATATATATATATGTACGAATAATATAATATCAAAAAAAGTGACGCAAGAATTTTGGGGAAATTTAGTATTAATCCCATACCAATTGTTGTTAGTGCACTTGCTTGAAAACTTTTGTCCAGGCAGAATTTTGAACACGAAATTTGGAAAAAATGAAGGGACGAAAAATTGTACAAACTTGAAAATGAAGTCCAGAAGTAAGTCTGTGTTTAGCCAATAGAAAATGTGGGAGGACAGAAGATGTATCATAAATGTGTGTCCATGTGTTCACTGATCAATGGGAATGGTCTGGCCAAGACTATATATCATTCTTTCATGAATTACAGGAAATAAATCCAACATGCTGTTGATTAACGTTTTGGGTCTTATCGCCGTATTAAAATCGGTTTCCTACGACTGCGAAATTGGAACCAAGAATATAAATGATTTTAATTTTACTAAGGTACGTATTTGTGAATTGATATGATTCGTATTTCTTAAGTTTATATTTCATTTGTGTTTCCATTAACCAGTTAGCAACAGACTATATCAGTCTTCATGCTTTCAAGCAAATAATGCTTAATGGTTAATTATTTGCTAATGGTTAGAAAAGAGGCATCTCTATCTGTAATTAAAAGTAAACCTAAGGATTTTAATTCAAGGTTTTAAAAGGACACTTTTGTACTAAATCTCAATTTTGGGCAAATTCCTTTATTATTAACTCCGAAATATGAAGCTTTATGACTGCAACACCTTGGAATCAACATGGCGAAATATAAAAATTATAATATTTGAATTTTTTAAAAAATCTGAATATAAAAATCTAATCCCTTTGAAATCTGAAAAACATATTGGGCAGTGTATAAAACGCATACTTGCAATTATCATAATATCTCGTCAGCTCTTCTTAAAGTAAGAAAAACTTCAAGTAAATTTTGAAAAATTTAAGAAACAAATTCTTTATTGTTATAAATGGTTCTGGGATATGCACATATCGTCCGTCGCTCTCGTTTTGTTGTTAATGAGATAAGACTTAACAAAGTGTTTGTACCGGAAAGTACAGCTCGATTGAGATTATCAGATCATTTCTATTAGTTGAGATTTAATTTACGCTGAATTATTATGTCGTGAGTTTCGGCATGGTCTGATTTTGTTGATAGACTTGTTTTTAATTTCTTGTTGTTTATCATGTTTAATTGAAGGATCATTTGGTGTTGTGGTGTTTTTGTGATGTAATGTTTATACGATAGATTATATGTACTGCGAATGATTGGATATATGTTTGGCGTATTTTCTTAAAAGTTGATTTTATTTGTGTGAATACTAATCTTGTTATTGTTGTTATTGATATAAATAATTTTGTCATGTCAGGGGGTATTTTATTTAAAATAATAATTTTGGAGATTAATGAAAAGGTGTCTTAACTTTCTTCTGAAGTTTTAAATGTTTGTTTCTAATTTTTTAATTACAAGACCAACAATTTTGTCAAATTATTTAAACTTAATTTAAAGCCAATATGGTTATATATTTGTTATTTATTTTTGTGTTATATGGGCATTTTCCTCCAGTCGTAAACATTTATTAATTACTTTTTTGAGATTGGATTTTTTTTGTAGTGGTTCTTTATTATTCAATTTATTTTTATTTGTGTGGTTTTAATTATAGTTAGTCTTTTGTTGTATATTTTTGTTGTCCTTTTGGCTTGTGAGGGTTCATTTGGTTTACCTATTTTGGTTTCTTTATTTCGTAGTCATGGTAATGATAATTTTCCAACTTATAGTGTTCTTCAATGTTAAGGTTTCTTTGTTTTCTGATTTTCTTAAACCCGTTACGTCTTTTTTCTTGGTCTTGGTTTGTGCATTATTATCTTTCTTTCTTTTTTATTTCCTTATTTTTTGTTGAGTAGCCTGCGATATATTTGTGGGTGTTATTTAATTTCTTATGGTCTTATTCTTCTTAGTTTTTGAATTTGTTTTCTTATAGTTCTGGCCAGAGAGTCTATTTATCTTTCTGGTTATTTTTCTGGTTATTTAGTTTTGTTTTTGTTGTTATTAAAATATGTTGTATTGTACTTTTAGAAGGATTAGTCTGCTTTCATTTTATATATTTTTTTGAGAGCAGACTAATTCCTACATTGTTTTTAATTTTGGTTAGTGAATATCAGCCTTAGCGTGTTGAATCTGATATTAATTTTTTTAATATACTATAATAGCTACTGTTTCCTTAATGGTTGGTATTAAATTTGTTTAAACCTCCTTATTGTTATTGTGTTTATTTTTGTTGTGTGTTGATAATTCTTTATTTGGTGGATTATTTTATGTTATTGCTGTTCTATATACAATAATTCTGCTATGTTTTAATCAGCAATTTTGTGCACATTCTTTATTTCCCAATTTCACATGACAGATGACAGCTGATTCAAATGAACAACATTAAATTTAGTAAAAATTTAACTTGACCATTTTGTTATCCAAATCATTTTGTGTTTATTTCAATTGTTTTAAACCAAAATAATCCTTTGGTTAACAGTAAGTGTTTAATTATTTCGACATATCTACCCTCGATTACGTGTACAGATGAAGTGACTGAATGCTATGTGGCTACGTCGAAATCGCTGGCTGAGCGGTCTGAATTTTTTTACTGGGGTTTCATTCTTGCGACCTCGGTTACGAATACCGTTAAGTGCACTGTCATTCATTTTGTGTTTGTTTTGTGTTGTGTAGGTGAGGGCCTCTGCTACGAGCTGGTCACTCGTTCAGAGGAGCTTTGCGGATTGTGTCTGTGTGTAACTACATTTGTTCTAGGAACTTCAACAGTCACCTTATCGCTCAGTTTGGCTGCAGCACCACAGAAGGAGAGTTACATATATGTTACTTAGATACACTCTTATTGAAAATGGTGTATTCTTCCAGCAACCCAACAGTCCGGGTTTTTCATTCGTGTGGGTCATTTATAGGGCACATTGCAATCAGAAATTTGCTTTTCGAATCCAAACGTATCCTCACAGAATAAACGACATGCGCGATAGTGCTTGATAGCTTCGTCATACATTTAAGAATGTTATAATTTAGGAAACAGAAAGTTTTATGACGTCCTACGCTCCACCGTCTGATAAAGTTCAGTGTGTATATATTACTTAATTTTGTCGTATAACGAAGAATTTCTGTCTGTAGGTATAATATTTCCTGTATATTTTCTCTTCTTTTTGACACGGTCACTAATTCATGATAATTTAAATTTTAGGTTTTTCCTTAGGTCTACCAAAAGCGTCTGATTTTCGCAGTTACGCATTAGTAGCTCAGTTAACGACTATAAATGTATGTTCTAATATAATTCACCATGTTACAAGAGTGACAACAGTCTGTTTTAGACAAAATTCCCTTATAAATTTAGTCTTTATTCCAATGTTCAAAGCGAGGAAATGCAAACTATACTCTGATATTTAAGCGAATTACATATAATTACATATAATTACAAATTCTAGCACAACAGATTGCATACGAGGAATATACTCATTTGCTAGAATGTTTAAAATCACAGACGGTTTCATGATAAACAGATGTTCTACTGAATATAAAAAGCTGTTTTCATTATTCTCAAAATCTTTGCCTGAAAATTCTTCAATTCAAGAAATAGTCACAGAAATGTTATCATAACACCGCATAGGTCTGCGTGTAAATCATCCTCTACTCTTGTCGGGTTTATGGAATTCTGAATTTTGTATTAATCCTTTGGAAAATATTCTAATACTAGCTAATTCCAAACTTGGTAAGGCCCGTAAAACGCCTCTGAAACCTACAGAAATCCGGCGAAAATTTTGGCGTAGAGGCAGATGACATGATGTCACCGTGACATCTGTTGGTTATAAACAGCTCTACAGGCGGTCTAATGGCTAACACGAATGTTCTGTATGCGTTTTCAAATAAAATGCTGAAGGTCGACCATTCTGAATTTCATTGTTTCTTAGTCTGGTAACATTACTTATGAAGTCACTACAATTTCCTACACGACACTTAAATGACAAGTTAATAACTCACCGTACGCTGATGAGGACAGTGTGCATACAATGAGTACAGATGTCTACATGTTGTGTGAAGTGCCTGCAACAGTGAACGTAAAGGGAGCAGAATGCTGCTTGTCTGATTCCGACACAAAATTCTACCCAAAATTATAAATTTCTTCGCATGCAGTTTGCTTAATATCTAATCAGTAACAAACAAGAAAAACAAGGGAATTTTGGATATAAAAAAAGAAACAGCAGATTTAATAAGAATTTTTCTTTACCTAGCAGGAATTATCATCTTTGCACAAGCTTGGAAATTGTGCAGAAGATGAATCTAAGAATGACTGAATTCTCTTAATTATGACGATGTTCAGACCTCAGTTAGTCTTTAACCAATAGAACATGTGGCAGAACGTAGTGTAGATATTTCGAAGAGCTTAGACAAGAGCACTTACACAAAGAAAGAATCTGGCTTTTCTTAATTACTCCATGGTGCCGAGTCCTTTTTGAGAAGCTAATTAGTTTGCAGCGAGTCAAGAAATTCCCCTCATTTCACGGAACCCGAAGTTTCATTATCTCAATCACAAGCTTCCGGCAAATATCTCTATCTTGCCCCCCCACCCAATCCAGTCCATATAACCACATCCAACCTCCTGGAGATCCATCCTAGTATTATCCACCCTTCTATGCATACGCCTCCCCAGTGGTCTCTTTCCCTCCGGCTTCCCCACGAAGTTCCTATACACACCCTCTCCTCACCCATACGTGCCACATTCCCAACCCATCTCATTCTTCCCGATTTTATCACCAGCACAATATTGGATGAGGAGTACAAATCTTTTAGATTCTCCTTATGCAATCTCCTCCATTCCCTCGTTACCTCGTCCCTCCTAGGTCCAAATAATCTCCTCAACACCATGTTCTCAAACACCATCAGATTCCTTTCCTCCCGCAATATCAGCGACCAAGCTTTTGACTCTACTTGACTCATATTATCAAATACTGATATATATATATATAACTGCTTTCATAATATTTTGGATCAGAGTAACCGAAATTTTCTGATTGGACTGTCTTGTGTTTTGATCCTGGAATTTGGGAGACATGTTTACGTCACTGCACGAAGTTTTAACCCATCTAACAAATTCACAGTGTCGCATGATGCAAGATATTAACTTTCATAGTCAGCCTATTGTCCTATCTCAACATCACACTGCACTAAATATGTCTGTGTGAGGTTTTGACCTGAGGGCTTACAGTTGGAAAATTTCGTTTCGGAAGACCTAAAGCATGAATGTAGTGAGAATTATAACTCTAAGTGACACAATATGGCAAAATGTAATTTTTGTCATATGGTGTTTACGTGTGTTGGGATGAAGTTGTTTGAAGTTGATCTCCATTAGATTTCGGTGGCTATAGGTTGGACCTGAAAATGGGAAATTTAGTAAAATGTGATTTAATGTTCGATGAAAATTTATTTATTAGTGACTGAATTTACAAAACATGAAATGTACTTATAAAGTAACTTTTATGGTTTTCATGTAAACAAATTTGCCAACCAAAGGCAGTATATTTTACTTATCATCAGTTTTGCGCCTGAAGTCTTAGTTGACCGACATAAAAAGTGCATCGCCTCAGCGATGTATTTTATTGTCATTTGTGGTCTGTCCGGTTTACAATAATTTTTCATTTTATCGTTTACATTAAAAGAAGGCATGTGAGATTTTATTAAAATAAATGCAGAAAATCTTTTAGGCTGATTAGCCGATACACCCTAATGTTTGTCAGTTCTGAGCAGCTACACACGCGGTCAATTGGTTGACACAAACACGTTGCAATCGAATAGACCCAACTACAAATAGCACGCTGAAATTGAAGCATTTCAAATTTATTGCGATAATATGTGGTTACTTTGAGTATTACCTTACTACTGTGTCCTACATGATACTATCAATTCAGGTTTTCGTTTATCAGAAAAATTATTTTAACTGTCTATTAATAAGTGTCTGTTTCACTAACCCAGAACATACAACAACAAATCTTAGGGTATCAAACGAAAATTGAAGCAGAAAAATTAAAGTCTAATCTTCAAAAAGGATATCGAATAATTTCTGTTCAATTGCATAAAACGTTCTGTCGACGCAGAAGTGTGAAAAAGAAATTTGACACAAGAGGAAAAGAAGAAAAATTGTACTGACTTGAAAACGACGTCCAGTCTTATCCAATAAAAGTTGTGGGAGAAGAGACGTTGTATCATAAATGTGCGAAGGTAAGGAAAGTTCAGAGGTAATTTTCATATCACTTGATTTCATTAATTGGAGGAATTAAAACCAACATAATTATCCTTAATTGTTTTTTAGAATCGACAAGTTTGTGTTAGTGTCAGGCTACTGCGAGATTGGAACTGTGAAACAGAAAAATTTGACTGGACAAAGGTGTGTATTAGTGCAATGAAAACCATATTTTATAAGGATCTGTTTCAATTTTTTTGATATTTCATTTTTTCCTTTAACCAAATCTCAACAAGCGCTATCACACCGAGTATTTCGAGCAACTGCATGGTTTATTAATTATTAATTGGTGATAGTGTGAAAAGAAACTATAGTTCTCTAACTTAAAGAACACTTCATTACTTCAATACGAGGGATTAAACAAAAGCTAGGAAATACAAGCACTTTTCTTGAAGCCTCTACATAACTGCTAAAAGCGACAGTTCGGGTCTTCATAACTCTTCTTCTGTCTGTCCGTCTGTATGGAACGCATTTGATTGAACTGCGTTGGGTATTTTAAATTTGGAATTTTCCAGTAGCAACAATTGTTAAAGTTCCTGAAAGGCTATCAATTTTACATTCGATGAAGGAAATTTGAATAATTCTACCAATACATTGGAATAAATCAGTGATTTATGAGAGGTTAATTGGATGGTTTATCATCACATGTGATATTAGAATACTTTTCCTCTATTTAAATAGATTATGGGAATTAAATTACAATGTGACAAAAATGATAGGTAGGCCTTCTTTACATGTAGACTTGCGTATGCTGATGGTTATATCTCGCTCATTTATGTTTAGAAAGAGACTTATTCAGAGAAGATTTCAGATAAATTCAAAGCATATGTTTTATGTTCAATCTATTTTTCGACATTCGTGCCATATATAAGAGAATTAGAAACAAAGTCTTACAGGCAGACAGGCCACACGTGCCAACATAATACCGCGCAATTGCTGTGCTAGATGTGTAAACACGGCTACACACACAGACACAAACACTCAGACATACACACACACAGACAAAAACAATATGTAACAATTAATGGCTTTCGATGACTACAAATGTTACGTGAACACATATCAATGTTACGTAATACACATTGTTTTCACACCTGTAAACTTGATCGGCAACTGAACCAAGACTCCATTACCAGCTGCTCACGTTATCAGCTCATCCATTTCTCTCCGCACATCTACATGTTCAGGAGAATCGGATAAAAGTTTCTGACTTTCTTAAACGAAAGTAATAACGATTTGATGCAGTTGATCGAGACTTGAACCAGCAATCCATTATCAGATGTTAGCGTAAAGATCGTATCCAATTCTGGCGACACAATTACATAAATAGGAGATTCGGATAAAAATCTCAGAATCTTAAAAAGAAAATAATTCAACCAACAGTTACTGTTACAAGCCACTCACAATTCAGAATATCAATTCCCCAGAGGTTTGTCAAATATTTCGTGTTCTCACATTTTACATGTCAACACCGAATGTACTGACATAAGGTAAATTGATAATTATCACTTTATTTTATAGTTATAATACACAACGGGATGTCTCATCTCAAAATGTTTAATTTTACTTGCTCTAATCCCAAGAGTCTGACAACAATTATGACAGTGTTGTGGCCACCTATGCATTTGCTGTTTGAAACTGCATACCTGTATAATGACTGCCGCCATAAGCGATATCAGGTGGGTTGCTGGTGTCTACTGTTTTTCACTTTGGTGGTAAATCGAGGTATTTTGTAAGATGGAGTTTCTGTGCACATATTGCTGTGGGCGCTAAATGACGTGTCGGAATAACGGAGTTTGACTTTAATCGATTTTCATTATTTTCCAGTTTTCAACACTTGTTAGATAGAAGCCAAAATGTCAGCAACCTACCACTTACCGACTATTCCACCGAATGATTGAAATGCTAAAGTCTTTAAGATGGGATATGTAAATACATAATTTTACAAAATATGTGCCCATTTTATATACACCTATAAATGTAAACAAACGTTCCAGTTGTTTCAATTCCACAGATGACGTTAACAGTTCCCAAAACAGAGAAGAGAATAGACAATCAAAGTAAGGCCATATTTGGTTTTTGCAATTCCGAGAAATGTGAATCTTCCTCTTGTTTCCTTGTGTTTGACCTTCCGTCGGTCAACAACTCAGCGCCGAACAACACAAATCCCCTCGAAGGATAATCATATATAATTGGAGAAATAAAGAAAAAGCTGTGGAGAAAATTTTTACTTGAATAAAATCTCTCAAGTAAAAGGGATAATTTACATAAAGACAATGTTTATATTTTGTAGATAAAATGAAAACCCACAATTAATAAAAAAAATTTAAAATAAATCTTATCGTTTCATAACATCTTGACAAAGAATGTGGTACAGCCAGTCAGGCCAAAGAAGAGAATACAGTTTGGTGTATTCGAATTGCATCCTGGGTAAATAAGTCTACTGACACATTCTCAAAATATTTAACACTTACTGCTTTCCACAGCTAAATATTTAGTGCAAACGCACCAAATTATTTATTGTATACATAAACTGTCTGAATTCTTTGCATTTCGCTTTACAAATTTTGCTGTTGTTCGGCATTAACTTTCAAGTTTCCATAAGCAATTTAAAACCATATAATTTTAACACAATAAGTTTATAACAAACCGCTTCAATACAATTAATATTCTACTGTACACAATCTACAAAGGCTAGGATCAAACATTTTTATTCCGAAGAATCCATCACCTATGAACTATGTAAACCAGTTCTCAAGAACAGCTACGAAATAAAAGGTCGCTGCAAATTGTAGTAAACGTTATGCACAATTACGCCGGTTCTTTTGGCCATACGGCCATAAATCAAAACTTTACATCAAAATTCATTAGTGAAATCTCCAAAGGAAAGTAGTGCTAACATTAAACTATTCTATGTATCTTGGCAGATTTTTTGTTAACACGAAAATGACTAGTAAATTATAAGGTGACCTTGTTAAGTCAGACGACCACGCGACATACAAAAAACATTCGCTTAATTGCCTCATAATTTTTATAAGGTTACAATGAAAGAAAATTCTATCTATCCTGTCAGGTTCTTCGCGGAAAAATTTATGCTTTCGACACGAAGCAGCCCGTTCTTAAATGTGCCCTATAAAAATGCCAATACGACTGAAATAACCGAGGAGGTGCAATTGGCGTGTCTGTAAGTAAAGTTTTGTTACATTCTTTCTGTGGCGGTGCTGCAGCCAAACGGAGGACTAGGGTGACTGTCTGTTGAAATGGTATCTGAGCATGAAATGTGGCCTAAAATCGAAGAATGACTTGAAAATGACGGTCAGTCCTGTGTCTGTCTCTAAAGAATAAATCGCGTGGGAAGACAGCCGATAAATATACACTGTTTGTGTTAAAATCTACACACTGTTGATTATCTCATTATTTTTATAGAGGCACTAAGGGACTGAATAATTTGTTGTTGTTTAATCGACAGTCGTTTCAACTACAACGTATAATTTCATAGTGAACAGTGATTCATCAGATTGTGCCGCATCCTATGTAACGCTTTATATGAGGTTTCGCATAAACCGACGTCTGTATAACTGTGTTAGAATGTATTTCTTTGTACTACAAATATATAATAAAATTTATGTAAATATATTATATATATACAACGAATCCATTGTAAATCATATCGGTATTTTTTAAAGCACTCAGAGAAATGAAATTGGAAAAAATATATGCCAAGTGTTTCAAATTATATAATTTTGAATTCAGTGCTGCATATTAAGTAAGAGATTTGGTTTAAAATTTTTTGTCCGTTTTGTTTATCATTCATACTATTCGGTCTTTTTTCCAAAGGCCGTGTAACTGTAAACAGTGGCTGGAATGCCAACAGTTCTGCGAGAAACACGATATTAGAATTGGTGGTTTAGAGGATTTGGACAAGTTTTCACTGAATGATGTGTACGAAAGGCTGATACATACTGTCATTCAATAGAACGAGCCACCCCATATTTGAATTATCAAATTTATTTTCCATGAAAATCAAGAAACACGGGTCCATACAAAGTATCAGAATGGAAAGAACACGCTCAAAACAACAGAATGTTTTCGAACTTGTATCCAGGTGACTAGTGTTAAAACATACATTTATAGAAGACTGATAGGGCTTACATTGGGTAATCGTGGGATTCAGCTGCCTGTCTTGTTCCTACGGAGAAAAGGGTAAATATTACACAGTCATAAATTAACGAACATGTCAAAGAAAAACTTTAGCTAATCTATTGGAAAGTTTACACATTTATCCAGAAACACTTTCTTACAAGTAGAATTCAACTATCAGTGTCTAATTTTAAAATGAATGTATATTCACATTGACCTTGTTCAGCCAGAGGAGTTTATGAATTCAAAATGGTGTTCTTTATTCTTACGGAATACATTCCTTCCATTCACGACGAAACAACAAAGTACTATCGCAGCTGTCAGCAGTTCCGGTGAAGATATGTTTGCCTTCGACACGTGCAGCTTATTCTGAAATGTGTCCTATAAAGTGGTCCACATGACTAACAACCGCAATGTTGTGGAGCTGGCAGAA
>Ga0123352_10018231_pt1 | contig 11194 bp, 8 predicted proteins | sample TergutLab28metaG_FD_89700 | JGI IMG/M metagenome (GOLD analysis project Ga0123352, IMG submission 89700) | Labiotermes labralis P1 segment gut microbial communities from Petit-Saut dam, French Guiana - Lab288 P1 | ecosystem: Host-associated > Arthropoda: Insects > Digestive system > Gut ... | reverse complement strand
TATGGCAAGTGCTGTGGCTTACAGCATAATCTCAACTGCGGTCGCTAATGGCTTGAATCCCTATGAATATTTGAAGTATTTGTTTACGCACCTACCGACCGTTTTGACAAAAGACACTGAGGCAGATTTATCACAATATTTTCCATGGGGCGATGATGCTCAAGAAAAATGCAAGTTTGCTCAGGGTGCTAAAGGACAGCTGTCTCTCTTGGGTTAGTGTACTGAGGTTTTGCGCTTACAATTTAAGCAACAAGCTTTCGGATAGATTTGTAAAGATGAGGTTTATTGATAGCATGTGCGAGTACAACGCCGACAAGCTGCGTAATGCCGGCAAGCAACAGGTTAGCTTTAGCAGTCCGCGTTGAATATGATTTGTTTGTGTCACCACCGAGAGTGTCTTTCAAAATGTGAATAGTGCGTTCAATCAAGATGCGGTGGCGGTAAAGATTATCCCAATGTTCAGTGCCACGCGGGATACCGGGATAGATGCGAAAATCCTTTGCAGGATATGTATAAATGCAACGTCCGTACGAGGAATCGGTACATGGTGTCTGGCAAGTGGAAATGCGTTTAGATGATTTAGGAAGTTTTTCGGATTTATGGCAAACCCATTTAAAACGCTCGGATCGGTTTTTCCCGCCTGAAACGCCAAGAAAAGTAAACGGGGCATTGTCAATAGGACAGACAGGAACGCCATTGTCATCATAACTGGCATTAAGTTTTGAGAAAGAAGAATTCCGCTGGTTCAATGGAATAGCGACTCTATCAAAGTGAAAGTCGTCCCTAAGCATTCCGTAGTTATGGTATGTATCGAAAGCCGAATCGCCGATGAATGTGCCATAGGAAAACGAGTGATGAGTTTCAAAAAAGTCGGACAGAACAGGTTTTAGAGACGTAGAATCACCAATTTCCTTATCAAACTCAGGATTATCAGTCTTTTTTGTAACTACTTCCGGATGCTTGCGTTTAAAGTCTTCATCAAAGAAAGATATTCCCCGGACGATGCCGAGTCCGTTTGTCAATATTCCAGCTTTGAAAGCATAGCAAAAATGACCGTTAATATACTGTTGCTTTACCATAGGGTTAGCCGTTGCGGTATCGGGCATAGACGCATATGCCAGAGCGTGCGGATTTAAATCAGGGTTTGTTTTAGAGAGTTTCTTAGCTTGCATTATCTTTGTGTTCAGGAACTTGGGGTTATTTTCAGCAACCTGCACCTTTATGCCTGTCGGGTCATAAATCAGATAATCAGCTTTCTTTTCATCAATCTTGCGGCATATCGGCTCTGTTACTTCTACAAGGTTCTCAAACACCATTTCGATATAGCATACAAAATCCTGCTTGAACCGAGTAATTTTCGAAGCATCCGGCACTTCATCCTCATCGTTAAAACCACAAAACTCACGAAGTTCCGCACTCATCTTCAAGACGGTAAGCAGTGTTGAATCATGTTCTATCCCAATAATTTTTTGCAAGATGAAAAACCATAGGAAGCCTACAAGCGAGTAACTGCGTGACCTGCCATATTGCCGGTAAAATGCCCAGATAAACACGGCAGGTATCAATTCCCGCAAATTGATGTGTTCCTTCAGCAATATTAAGAACTCCGATTTGTTTTCTTCTTGGGTGGAGCACACATCATCGTAGGTGTCGTGCAATGACATTTGCCTCTTACTCTTTCGCATGATATTTTCTCCTCTTTTGTTGGTGTATTTTTTGTCTTTAACACCATCAATTATACCACAAAAGTGGAGAAAATTCAGTAGATACATTGCTCGAAAAGCCATACTATTACTAGGTTTTTTGAGTTTCGCAATCGACTATTTGTGTTAGGCATGGAGGGTTGACTTGTATTTCTGTCATGTATAGCAAGGAACGATGAAAATGAAAAATATATGTCTTATAAAACCAAGAATAACTGGATTTCTAAATAATAAAACTGATATTCCGCATGGTTTGTTATGTTTAGGTTCAGCACTTGAGGCATCAGGGTATAATGTGAAAATACTTGATCTTACTGAAAAATTATATGATATAATTCCAGAAGCTGACCTATACGGAATTACGTCATACACAATATTCTATGATGAGTGTTTAAAAATAAAAGATTGGATTAGAAAAAACCGTCAAAGCAAAGCTGTTATCGTTGTTGGGGGTCCACATGCCAGTATTTTATATGACGCAATGGTTAACGATGGCTTTGATTACATATTTACGGGAGAAGGAGAAAAAACATTTCCGACAATTATAGAAAGCTTGATTGATAAAAGTTATTCAGATATTATTATCAAAGGAGAGTGTGTTGATAATATTGATGAGTATGTATTAAATTACCAATTGGTAGACCCAGATTTTTATACGCGTGGAACAAATAATGATAAAACGATAAGCATCATTAGTTCGAGAGGTTGCCCTTATCAATGTGCTTTTTGCTGGACAGCGAATAACTATCGAGCCAATGTAAGATACAAATCCGTAAAAGTAGTGATGTCTGAAATTGACGAGATTTTTCGGCTATATGGAAAACGAAATATTTGCTTCCTCGATGATAGTTTTTTATCAGATCAAAAGAGAGCGTTTGAAATAATGGACGAACTCAAAAATAGGGAGATTATATGGGAGTGTGAATGCAATGTACCACACCTTCAGAATATTAATACATGCAGAAAACTATATGATACCGGATGTCGTCACATTTTAATGGGGGTAGAATCTGGTTCTGATATAATGCTTAAACAAATGAATAAACCACAAACTTCGAAAACTATTAGGAAGGCTGTAGAAAATATTAAAGCGACTGGAGATATTGTGATTCGTGCTAGTATTATGGTTGGGTTTCCTGGAGAAACGTGGGAAACACTAAAAGAAAGCGTTGATTTTTTGGTTAGTCTAAATTTTGATGAATATACTCTTTATACATTTACACCATTTCCAGGTACAGACCCATATTCCAATCGAGAAAAGTATGGAATAACAAAAATAACAGACGATTTTTCAAATTTCTACTTAATAAAAGGTGATGCTGAATCATCATATTCATTTGAGACAAAGAACCTAAATCCAGCTATATTGGAACAAATGAGAAACTATGTTAAGGCTAGATTGGATGAAAGATTTATAAGCTCTGCGAAGATGAATGTAAGAATAAGTAAAACATAGTTGATATATCTAATAAAATAAAGGTGTGACTCTATTATGCTTAAGTTATATGTTGAATCATTTAAAATCATGTTCAAATATACGAAAATGTGGGGGGGATTATACGCTATTTTCTCGATTGGATGTGCGACACTAGTTACTGTACAATTATTGTTTCTTCAAAATTTAATTAATAGAATTGCAGAATACTCACCACAATTGTCAGTAATGCCAGTAATCGTCGCAGTTTTACTGTATGTTTTTTCTTTTGTACTTCAAGTATTAATAAACTATATTATTGTGCGGTTGGATATAAAAGTGTCAATTCATTTAATGAGTGATATGAGCAAGAAACTTGTGGAGAAAATCAATAGAATCGATTACAGTTGTTTCGAAGATGAACAATTGTATAATATCATACAACGGATGGGTGAAAACCCTCATGACAGCATCAAAGAAGTTTTTATATCATCATTGAATACTTTAAATGCATTTATTATTCTACTAGGTGTTTCTATTATATTTCTTCAGGTTTCATATATACTTGCATTTAGTCTCTTATTCGTTTTAGTAGGTGTTGTTCTTTGTAGCACGAAAGGGATGGGGATTTTGAATTCAACGATACGTCAGCAAACGAAAGATGAGAGATTTTTAAATTATTATAACAGCTTACTTCTTGATAAGAATTCAATTCTAGAGTTGAAAATATTTAACGCTATACCGCTCATCCTTGACTTAAGAATAGAAAAGGAAAAGACAGTTTTAAAAAAATTGTTTGTTAGGTTCATTAAAGCAGACATAATATATAGTTTATCAACAATTCTTATTATTGCCTGGGTGATGATTGCGTTGTTTTTAGTTGGAGGTGCTGTGGTGACACAGCAAGTAACAATCGGAGTATTCGTCATTGTTGTTCAAGCTGCAGTAGCTATAGTTGGTCATGTAGAAACATTGGCCTACAGTTTTTCTGAAACAGTTAATTCGGTAGAAATGGTAAGATACTACAAATTATTCATGGACTTTCCTGAGCGAAGCACAAATGTAAAGGATCTCTATGCTCCCGATGCAGAAAAAGATGTTGTTTTTAGAAATGTGTATTTTTCGTATCCGGGAACAGAAAACTATGTTTTGGAGAACATTAGTCTTTCTTTTAATATGAACGAAAAAATAGCAATTGTAGGTGCTAATGGGGCGGGCAAATCAACCCTTATTAAGTTGTTGCTGAATTTATATAAACCAAACAAAGGGTCAATAAAAATAAAGCTAAAAGCAATAAGCCCAGTTTTTCAAGATTATGCATGTTATTTTTTGTCGCTGAAAGAGAATGTTGCGTTAGGAGACGTTAAAAACATTGAGGATGACGCAAAAATTAATGAAGCATTGATACGTGGTCAAATGATGGAATTTGTTAATGATTTACCACAAAAGCTAGAGACAACCCTAGGCAAATTGACCGATAATGGAGTGGATCTGTCAGATGGGCAATGGCAACGATTAGCAATATCGAGAGGCGTATTTTCGACAGACTCGTTTGTCATATTGGACGAACCTACTGCTTCCATGGATCCAATAGCGGAAAGCCAAATGTATACACATTTTTTAGATACTCTTAAAATGAGTGGTGCAATTATTATATCGCATAGATTAGCATCTGCTAAATTAGCTGATAAGATATTTGTTCTAGAAAGTGGTGAAATAGTAGAGCAAGGAACGCATAATGATTTAATGAATTCTGAAGGTGTGTACTACAAAATGTTTGAATTGCAATCCTCATGGTATAGCGATGAAAAGTAACGGTGATGAAATATGAAGAGCAAAACTAAATATATACTCAAATTATATTCAGATTTTTTTAAAATTACTCCTATATCATGCTCGATAATTATAGTGTGTTATATTTTTAATGCTATTTATCCAGTTTTATTAATTTACTTTATTGCACAACTTTATGAAACTGTTGGTATATTATTAAATATGACTGCTAATATAGGGAGGTTTCACTACTATCTCATAGTTTTTGCTGCTCTATATGTCGTAAAATATGTGTTTGATATTATGCTTAGTGCACTCAGAAGCTGCGGATTATATGCGAAAGCTAAGTATGCACTAGATAGAAACCTCGCAGAAAGAACCTCGCAATCACCATATATTTGTTATGAAGAAACGGAGACTTACTTAAAATTGCACAGAGCTCAAGAATGTATTGTTTCAAATGTGCCACAGAGAATTTTTAGTAGAAACTTGGATGCGGTGTCTCAAGTGGTTAGTATATCTGGCATCATTTTTATATTAATTAGCTTTAACGTTTGGCTTTTACCAGTTTCAATAGTGACAATAATGCCATTTCTTATTGTTCGTATAATAAGAGGGCAAGAATTTTATAAGCTAAGATGGTTTCAGGCATCTCAGCGGAGAAAAATGAATTACTTGTGGGGGCTTTTTACGGATAATAGAGTTGCAAAAGAAATGCGAGCTTTCCAGTTTAGCGATTATATTTATGATAAATGGTGGAACATCAAAGAGGAAGTTACTGATGAGGAGTTTGAGTTCAAAAAAAAGGATTCTGCGTCGCTTCTTATATGCGACTTAATACGTATTACTGGTATATTGATGAGTTTATTACTTTGCCTTTTAATGACTGCAAATGGATTTTTATCAATTGGGCAATTTGCAGCATGTATTGCCGCATTTTTACAGGTTCAAAATATGGCAAGAGACATTCTTGTAAATGTAGCTGAACTAAATACAGACGTTCACCAGCTAAAAGATTATTATGACTTTGTAGACATTGGCACAATGAAAAAAACCGGTGAAAAAATAGATAGAATTGATACGATAACGTTAGAAAACATTAGCTTTCAATATCCAAATACAAGTAACATGGCATTAGAGTTGATTAGTCTTAAAATAAATTCTGGTGAGAAAGTTGCTGTTGTCGGCGAAAATGGATCTGGAAAAACAACATTATCTAAACTCATAATGAATTTATTTGAGCCAAAAAGTGGCGAATTAAAAATTAATGACATCCCATTTGAGTTAATTGACAAAGATAGTTTCTATAAGCTTATATCTATTGTCTCACAAAATAGCATTCAATACAAAATGTCATTAAAAGAAAACATAACTATTAGCGATTATAAAAAACTACCAGCAAACGATACAATTAATAACATACTTTCGTATGTGGGGCTTGAAAAACACAATGAAAAGCAAGATGAATTACTTGGTAAAGATTTTGGCGGATTGGATTTTTCAGGAGGTGAGTGGCAAAAAATTGCGATTGCTCGTGCTTTATATAAAAACAGTGAGTTAGTTATTCTTGACGAGCCTACATCCGCTCTTGATCCATCGATTGAAAATGAAATGCTCAATAAATTTATTGATATTACAAAAGATAAAACTGCAATAATTATATCCCATAGAATCGGTTTTTGTAAATATGTTGACAATGTAATTGTATTAAAAGAAGGACGCTTAGTAGGATATGGACCGCATGATGATCTGATTAAGAGCAATGAATACTACAAACACTTATATTTCGAACAGCAGAAATGGTATGTGTGAAATGATGGTTATTTAAAAAGAATTTTACACTTCTGGATTTTACTTTAGATTTGTGTCACAAGTGACAGATAGATAGAGCTGGTTGGTTTACCGTTGAATATGAAATAACATAATTCAAGCAGATATATTGAGAAGTGAAAAAAGGTTAAATGAGTAAAGTGGATTCTAGGCGTATATGAGCCACCTAACCAGAGTATGAGAGCCACCGCTCTTCCTTGACAAGGGTAAATCTTTACAAACATGTATGAGTGGTTCTACTCGTTCAGATGCATGACTCACGTTTTACTGGACAGGCGGCTCTGCCGCACAAGTATATTCATAAAGTTGGTTGAAAACGGCAAGGAGGTTTAAAGCATGACAGAAGAAAACAAAGTTGCATACTTAATGTTATTAGAGCAATTCACAAAAAATGAAATTAATAACCAAATGATAGATGAAGTAATGGAAAAACATAATTTTAATTGGAGTGAGCTTATTGGACATATGATGATGAACCGCACAGCAGGACTCTCATATTATTTAATAATGAAGTCTAGCAATTTAAAAATACCATCAGAAATTACCCTTAGTATGCAGAGAGTGTTTGATGCGCAAAAGTTAAGAGCCGAGAATATGAAAAACTATATAAAGGAACTTGCATTAGCTCTTGACGCAGCATATATTCCGCATGCTTTTCTTAAAGGGGCCATCCTAACATACTCTTTGTTTCCTCTAGGTACAAGAGCCTCAAATGATGTTGATATTTTAATTAATTCAAAAGATATATCACGTTGTGGCGATGTCCTCAGCTCGCTCAATTATGAAATTGGAGACTATGATCACCATACCAAAACAATCACAAAATTAACTCGCTACGAATTAATATTCAGAAGAATGAACTGGGGTGAAACAACGCCGTATGTAAAAATAACAAATCAATCAATGCTTAATGCTCTTCCTGTTGATATTAATTTCTCACTAGACTGGCTGCCAACCAGTACAGAAAATGCAGTTGAATCTTTACTTAAAAACACTATTAAATACCAGCTTGATCAAACAGCAATATCATCGTTAGATCGAGAAAGTTTTTTAATTCACCTTTGTATGCACTTATACAAAGAATGTGTTTTATATGAAATGGTAGTTTTCCATAAAGACACGACATTATATAAGTATGTTGATATCTATGCATATATCGTGGAATATCCGATTGATTGGGAACATCTCGTAAGTAAGTGTTTAGAATTCGATTTACAAAAAGGTTGCTACTTCGCATTTGAATATGTACGTACTCTTTTTCCATCACTTAATGAAATAAACGAATTCATAAGAGCTTTGCACTTTCTAAAACCTACTGATACTGACTATCTAAACGAACTTATTGATCCTGCAAATCCAAATAAAAAATATCGTTGGAAAGAAGACCTTGTCCAAAGAGTGTTTAATTATAACAGGCTTGAGAATATTGAGGAGGTTGTAATATAGATGAGAAACGCAGCGCTGACCTATGGAGCAGATTTCTTTGATGATACATTGGCTATTACATGTATAGAAAGTGCACTACTTGGATATATGCGTACATTGAATATGCCTTATGAAAGCCTTTATTGTCACAGTTACATCGACTTAAATACAACTGTTACTGATTTTCTATCAAGTGATTATAATTATACTAACTATAAAATTCTCCCAAGGCTACAAGAAACAGCTTCGCTATTACAATTAATGCAAACGAATATAAAATCCATGTCGTATGACAGTATGATTATAGAGCTACAAACAAGTGCAACACAATGTATACCACTACTTTTAGAAGTTGACCCATCATGCATAGCTTTACCAAATCATGAGTTGCCATGGCGAGAAGATCATTTCATTTTTGTATATTGCATTCAAGATAGTGAAGTTTTATTCCTCGACAATTATCCTGCAAGACAAGGGAGCATTTCAATTAGTAATTTGAAGGATGCGTACTCTGGAGCAGTTGGTCATTTTTTTATTGTTAATTTACTTAATATTAATAATTATAGGAATATTTGTCTTAATGCTATTATAAATATTTGTAATGTTGAGGTTTCCTCCTGTTTCTGCAGAAACACTTACATTTTAAGCGACTTGCTATCACTTCGAGATGCTGTAGGAATACTCAGAATATCCAGAAGAAGGATTAGTAGATGGCTTGAATGGTTGAAACAACAGAAAATATTTATTTTCAAAGAAAGCGTGCAAAATCATCTTCTTGAGGCTATCATAGCCATAGATAGATTATATTCAGTAATCGAATATTGTCGCACAAAGAAAGTTATAAAAAGTGACCTAATATCTACAATGTTTCAAGAAATATATCAGTCTGAGAAACAATGGATAGAACAGTTAGGTAGAGAAAATCATGTTGAAAGATTGGAGTAAAACAATGGAAATAATACCTTCAAAGTTAATTGATGCATTATCAAATCAATTGGGCAGACCTATTGTAGATGTCAATAAGGATGATATGTTGAAAGAAGATATAGGTTTCGATTCTTTGACACTCATAGGGTTATTGACAGATATTGAAGAACGCTTTGGTTTTGAGTTCGATATCTCAGATTTAGATCCAAGTCGACTGCTTAGAATTAGTGATTTAGTTGCCCTTATAAACAAAATGAAGGTTGCACTATAATGACTACTGTTTGGAATGAGTTGGAGCAAAAGTGTATAGAGAATGCTAAACTATGTGCTTTTTCTGATAATGCAGAGTTTACGGCTACATATAGTGATTTACGTAGCTACATCTATGGTAGTGCGCATACACTATTGGAAAAAGTGCCAGTACGCACAAATATTGCAATAATGCTATCAAATCCATATTGGGAAGCAATATATGTTCTAGCCGGTTTAGCTGCAGGGTATGTTGTTGTTCCGCTTCCTCAACAATACGGTGTTAGCACTTGTTTAAAAACCATTTCACAATTAAATTCTGTGACAGTTATTTGTGATTCAACTACAGTTGGTGTGTATAAAAAAGAACACAAGACATTAGGCTCATATATAATTATTAATGAAATTGCTTGTAAGCAACCATTTCCTTTACCAAGTGTTTATGAGAATGATTTAGCCCTTATTATGTTTACTTCTGGTACAACTGGAATGTCAAAAGGCGTCATGTTATCACATCGCAATGTAGTGGCAAATATAAAAGCTATTGCCTCCTACTTCATGGTGTCAAGCGATGATTCTATATTAATACTTCGTCCATTATTCCATGTTGCAGTAATGACTGGAGAATTGCTATTGGGAATATACAAAGGGATGCAAATATCGTTTTATGAAGAGCTATTTAATCCAAAGAGAGTATTGAAGTATTTAGACAAAAATGGTACAACTGTATTATGTGCAACACCAACAATTTTTGGCTATCTATCGAGAATAGCATTCTCGTCACAACTACGATTGAGTCATTGTGTTATTAGTGGAGAGATACTAACAAAAGCAATGGTCTCTCTTATACGCACTGCGTTTCCATATATTAATTTTTATCATGTATACGGGTTAACTGAGGCATCACCTCGTGTCTCGTACCTGCCTCCAGAGTTGTTTAACTTGAAACCTACTTCTGTTGGCATTCCAATTGGCACTGTTACATTGAGAATTATTGGGAAATCAGGTGAGGATGTTCCTAACGGTACTGCCGGAGAACTGTTAGTAAAAGGTCTAAATGTTATGAGAGGATATTATGAACAACCAGACTTAACAAATAAGAAAATACGGTCTGGGTGGCTGCACACAGGAGATATTGCACAATATGACAAAGATGGGTATCTCTACATTTTAGGACGTATTGATGAGATGATTATTCGGGCGGGTGTAAACATATACCCTACTGAAATAGAGAACGTATTACTTTCATCGACAGCTGTTTTGGAAGCATTTGTATATGGAAAAGAAGATGACAACCTCGGTCAGCAGATAATTGCAAATGTTGTCCTTAAAAAAGACATTGCGAGTGAGGATTTATATAAGTTATGTCGGACAAAACTACCACAGTATTCATGGCCTTCGCAAATTGTACAAGTGAGTAGCTTGGAAAAAAACTCATCAGGAAAGATTATACGTAAAAATAGGATGAACGATAAATAAGGTCGACAGCTTCTCAATTGGCTATTGAATATACCGGTGCGGCAGGGTTCTTCCGCAAACTTCCGTACTAGTAGACAGTCTCTTTCACAAGTTCTGTATTTAGCAGTATCTGTCGTCAGTATCAGAGGTTTTTACGGATATTTGAGGAAGAACCTGCGGCAGAGCCGCCTGCCCGATGTGGCATGAGCCACTAATCCGATTCTCTGTAAGCCACCAAATAATGTCTTGTCAATGGTAGGTGTGGAGATTTGCGTCTCAGGGAAGCAAATACTGTAAGCGGAAAATGTAAGAGTACCTATTCGGCGAGCTAGCCATGTGCGATAATACGCTCTAATCAGATAGAAATTCTTAAGAATCTTAAGAAAATTGAGAATCAAGTAAGAGAAGAGGGGCG
>Ga0123352_10018228_pt1 | contig 11195 bp, 6 predicted proteins | sample TergutLab28metaG_FD_89700 | JGI IMG/M metagenome (GOLD analysis project Ga0123352, IMG submission 89700) | Labiotermes labralis P1 segment gut microbial communities from Petit-Saut dam, French Guiana - Lab288 P1 | ecosystem: Host-associated > Arthropoda: Insects > Digestive system > Gut ... | reverse complement strand
TTCCCCGCATTTCACGGAACCCGAAGGTTCATTACCGCACTCACAAGCGTCCGCCACCTGTCCCTATCCTGGGCCAGCCCAATCCAGTTCATATACCCACATCCCACCTCCTGGAGATCCATCTTAATATTATCCACCCATCTACGCCTAGGTCTCCCCAGTGGTCTCTTTCCCTCCGGTTTCCCCACCAAAACCCTATACACCCCCCTCTCCTCACCCATACGCGCCACATGCCTAGCCCATCTCATTCTTCACGATTTTATCACCCGCACCACATTGGGTGAGGAGTACAAATCATTTAGCTCCTCGTTATGCAATCTCCTCCATTTCCCCGTTACCTCGACCCTCCTAGGTCCAAATGTTCTCCTCAACACCATGTTCTCAAACACCCTCAGCTTCCTTTCCTCCTGCAATGTCAACGACCAAGTTTCACACCCATACAAAACAACAGGCTAAATTACGTACCAACAATATACCTGTAAAGTATATCTTCCATTTTCAGACGCTTTAGCCTAGTCGCGAGAAGTCACGATTTTGAATCACTTGAAGCACGAAGCTACAAATTACCAAACTTGAAATTTATCTGACGTGTGATTCAGTTACAAAGGTGAAAGTATTTATGACAATCATACAGGAAGGAAACGAGCGAATGTTTCTTTCAGAATTGCGTGAATTTCCTTCGGCACCTTGCCTTGCAGGGGGGGGGGGGAAATAACTTGATGGCAGCTCGCGTCTCGATGTTGTTGAAATCGCGGACGTCCCTGACATGCTTCCGAGCTTGTTTCATTCGTGGTAGGGCTAAGGACTTATCAGCACCCCTGTAAACCTTCCTACAAATTATTTAGTATTATATTAACAAGAAGAAGCGCCACGGTGTAGCGAGTTCGAAATAAAATTCACGCGCTAACCCGCTGCCTCTCTATACCCATGTTTCCATAGAAAATCATTAAATTTGTTTATTTCTGTATATTTTAAAGAGATACTATGTAATCGTTGCCGCTTCTTTGCATGGAAGCACAGAATCTTCTTATCCATACAGACTGTTTCATAAAACAACTGTCGTCCGGCGTAAATACTCTCAACTAATCAGTTACGCGCACACATACTAGGCGCACAGTTTGGGGCATAACTCGCACGTTTATGACACAAACATTTTAATTTTATCTGCTAAGTGTAACGTAACTGTTAAAGATATACAGCTGGAACATAGCTTTCTATGACGCTGATACCTGGACATTTCGTAAAGTAGTTTCGAAATGTGGTGTTGGAGAAGGATGGAGAAGAACATCTGGGCCGATCGCGTGAGAAATGTGGTGTTGGAGAAGGATGGAGAAGAAAATCTGGGCCGATCGCGTGAGAAATGTTGTGTTGGAGAAGGATGGAGAAGAAAATCTGGGCCGATCGCGTGAGAAATGTGGTGTTGGAGAAGGATGGAGAAGAAAATCTGGGCCGATCGCGTGAGAAATGAGAAGTATTACATAGAGTGAATCGGGAAAGGAATATCCTACATTAAGTAAACAAAGAGAAAATTAACTGGGTGGTCACATCTTGCGTAGGAACTGCTATCTCAAAAAAACTTTATTCAAGGAAACTTTAGGAACAATAGAAGTGACGGGAAGACGAAAAAGAAGACATAGGCAGTACTAGATGATATTAAGGGAAAGGGGACACTATAGATTGAAAGAAGAAGCAATAGATCAAACTGTGTTAGGAATTAGATTTGTTAGAGGCTATATACCTGTCGTGAGACAGACTGCGGAATGAATGAGTGAATAAATAAATAAATGGCTGAATGACATGTAATATAGCCGAATGTAGATCTATAACAATAAGATTTATAAAAATATAAAATTCATTAAAATACATTATTGTTTAATTACAGTCTTTGGAGTTTTGCGAAGATTTTCAGAAACAGAACATGTGTTCGATCTCAGAGATACATTACTGAGCATATGAAATGTAATTAATAGGCTTAGCTTGGGGTTCACTTGGAATAACAAAACTAGATAAAGAAAAGGATCAATGTATTAGGCAAAAAACGGGAGTACAGAACATAGTAAAGGAAACAAAACAGGACCAGAAAAAGTGGCTACAACACGTAAAGAGGATGGACACAAACAGACTACCAAAACAAGCACTGCAATATAGATCAAAAGGACGAAGGAACATGGGACGATCGAGGAAGAAATGAAGGGACCAACTTCAACTTGAGGATCAAGGGACAGGAAACACGCCTAACCCTTCAGGAACATAATGATGATGATCTTGGGATTCAATTGTGTGATATTTACGTGTATGTGGCGAAGATAAAAATATGGATTTAGTGAAACCAATTTTTTCTTCAAATGAATATTATCAACTCAAAGGAGATTTCTAATAGAATTTGGTATAAACGTAGGCACTCAGACTGAAAACCACTGCATGAAATAGAGCTGCGGGGTAGGTTAGTTTAGACAGCATCATTCATTAATGACAATGTAGGTATACCAGTTACTTGAGCGGAATGTATATACACCAATAACGTATTTGTTGACCTAATCCTCCCCGTGATTAATTATACATTTTCATCTACCCAGACGCAATACATACACCATATGTTCACCCGTATAACCGTTTATTCATGGGTAGGCTATACTAGCATCTCCGTCCGACATTTTAAATCTCTTCTCACTAACATAACACAATGTCTATAGATTTGCAAACAGAACGGAACGGCCTTACGTATGTGCTAATTATTAATGAAGTTTTCTGGACAAGATTTGGAAGTGGAGCATAAAATTAGAATAATACAGTAATAATGAATTAGGGATATACGGAATGAAACAGTAATGCCTAATTTCAGGTACTATTCGAGCAATAGCCTGCAGTAACTGAAAAAAACTACGTAAGCTTCTGATTAAATATGCGGATTTCAGGCTGGAAATCTAAACAGGACCTCCCGAATAGACAGAAGTATTAGTAACAGTACTGCAACTTCCGTTAGGAAGTTAGAAATTTGGTTTCTTAGTTGCGTCGTTAGGTAAATTTATGTCATTTTATTATCCATTGGTTAATTAGTCACAAAATTAGAGACGCTCATTGGTTCATTTGCTATTTAGAAAATTTGTTTTTTGAATAATCAAATATTCCTTCTATTACAACTATCAGATCGAGAAGCATGGGATGGGCGGGGCATATAGCACGTATAGGGAAGAGGATAGGTGTATATGTACATATATGGTCTTGGTGGGGAAACCTGATGGAAAGGGAACACTTGGAAGACCCAGGCGTAAATGGAAGTGGGATGTGGGGGGGGGGGTATGGACAGGATTGAGGTGCCTCAGAATAGGGGCAGTTGGCGGGCAATTGTGAATGCTGTAATGAACCTTCGGGTTCTATAAAATGCGGGCAATTTCTTGAGTAGCTGAGAACCGGTTAGATTCTGAAGAAGGACTCTGTTGTATGGCGTAAGTAAGTAAGTAAATAACACAATTTTATTTTAAAACACGGAGACATATTTCGGCCCCTTATTCGAACTAACGTCATAGTGTTACATAAAGAATGTTACAGAAGGCTAACATGTATACAGAAATCTATAATTGTTTTTTCACATCTCACAATGACAGTTGCTTATCTTCTTATCCACGTCCTTCACCAGCTGTTGTGTATTTTGTTTCTTTTGTAAAACATTTAATTATAATTTTTTACGTTCAATACTCTGGACCAGAAACTTTTATAAACCGTTCATAAATCCTGTAGCTCAGTTAACTCCATTACTTACTTACTTACTTACTCACTCCATGGTGCAGAGTCCTTCTTGAGCAGCTAACTGGTTTGCAGCTAGTCAAGAAATTCCCCGCATTTCACGGAACCCCAAGGTTCATTACCGCACTCACAAACGTCCGCCACCTGTCTTTATCCTGGACCAGCCCAATCCAGTCCATATACCCACATCTCACCTCCTGGAGATCTATCCTAATATTATCCACCCATCTACGCCTAGGTCTCCCCAGTGGTCTCCTTCCCTCCGGTATCCCCAGCAAGACCCTATACCCCCCTCTCCTCACCCATACACGCCACATTCAGTTAACTCCATTACTAATAATTAATTTCGCCTTGGATATTAACGTAAGGTCTTTCAGAAAATTGTTTCTGACGTTGTAAATTATCCCAGCGTCTTCATATCTAGTGTCAGAGCGTCGTTCTTCGGACTGCTTGACCACTAAAAAGAGGGACAAAACAAGACTTCGAAGTTTCCAAAATTGTTTACCCAAAGATGCAGTAAACATCCGAGAACTCTCAAAATCTTAACATTACCGCTTTGACAGTAGCAAATCTCGTATAATTTGATCCTTATCCAGCTAACGTGGAGAATATGGTGAGCTCCTAACAATGTCAGCAAATAGCGAGTGAGATTTAATTCGGCACTTAAAGGGGTTAAATTACACTATTTTAAGAACGTGTTCAGCCTTAAGGAACAAATTACTGTCACGTAAATAGACAGGTAAAGCAGACCCTTTACAGGCCGGAGGGGCCCAGAGGGTTCCGGGAAGTTAAGTTTCCCAGATTACGTGACAACATCACCGGATTGTGGTAGGTTGTCAGCCTTACGCACCGGCCGCCTTTACCCCCAGGAAATACTCCTGGTACTCATTTTTATTAGTGGCTGAATCGACCTCAGGGCCATAGTGCGATCGGAAATATTTTATGTCAATAAAAAATTCCAGTGACCGATTTGTAGCACAGCACCTTAACCACTGTGCTACCGCGGTCCCCCTCGTGTAAGTAGATGCCCTAAATAATAAAATAATTTTTGGTTACTAGTTTGTCATAGCAAGAACATGGCATGTAGCTCAAGTAAATGAATTGTTAAATTTAAGTTAACTGGCGGTGGTGCAACTGACCTCTTTCTCCTACCTAAAATGTAATTGTTGCTTTGCAAATCAAAATGACTTTCAGAATCAGAGCCAGTTCATTTGTAACTGCAGATTAACAACACAGAGAAGCTGAAGCACAGTTGAAAAGTTCATTAAGCGTGAGGCTGTTGAGTGCTAAACGATTGTCTTGTATATCACAAAATATGAACCGGAAATATAATATTGTTCTACTTTGCTTTTTCGAGTCTAGATTTGCCTCCAAGTATAAATTGGTTTTCCTTACTTTTCTCTTTGGGTAAGGTCAGGTCACAGACAGAGAAAGGAGAGGGCATGGAAGGGGGGTTGGTGGGCAGCATGACGAAGAAACATAGACTGTTTTTTGACCCCACCAGATCCAATAACAGACAAACCAATTTTCTTTTCTCCCAACTTTGCCTCCTTCCTTAACATTGATATATTTCCCACTTTCCACTCCATTTTATCTGCTGGTCGTGTCTCCAAAACCGATAAATTTTTCTCCTCTATCTAACAGGCTTTTCGTCTGCTGACCATTCGCTGTCCTGCAGTCCTCTCCATCTCTTTCTGAGGTTAGATTTGGGACTGCTCTCTTCATCTCACACCACTTGTTGCTTCCCCTACTGGTTAGGCCACACCACACACACATACACACACACACACACACACACACACACAAAGCGCGAAAACAGTGACGTAGAAAGGGGAAGTACTGTAACACTGAATAAATAAAACCAAACTAGAAGACATATACATATACACACAGAGAAAAATATATATCGTTAGGTTTTCATTTGCTTTTGAGGCTTGGGTGAGCAATGTGGCAATTAGGCTTTACCAAAAAGGAATGAAGAGGGAGGGAAAGGGAAGAAAAAAGGGCAAACACTCTCAAACAGACGTCTAATGACAAGTGATCAAAGCGAAAAGGGTTGACAGTAAGCGGAGTGTGTATACGTGGGCGCATCGCAAACTGGACAAAGGAAGACAGCTCACGCGCCACCACAAGGAACAAAAGCGAAGCACTAGTGTAAAGGCAACCAGCGTGTCGGGTTTAAATCCCACCTTTGGATACACCCCACCCCAAGAATACGTTTCAAGTGCTAGGACTGAGTTTAGCTCCACACAATGCTGACTGGTCTCATTTAGCTCATGAATGCACAATTTTCACCAGTCTCATTTCATTCACGAGTGTGCAATATCCACTGGCCTCATTTACTTCAAGAATGCGCAGTGCTCACTGGTTTTATTTAGCTCCAGAATGCATAATTAAGACAGATTTGGTTTGGCTCAAGAATGCGCAATATTCTTAGGTCTTATTTCGCTCAAACCTGCGCAGGATTTATGGTCTCATTCAGACAGAGATGGTTTGGCTCAAGAATGCGCAATATTCTTAGGTCTTATTTCGCCCAAACCTGCGCAGTATTTATGGTCTCATGTTGCTCAAGAATTTGCAGTATTCACTGTTTCAAGTATGTACAAGGCTGACTAGTTTTATTTAGCTCAAGAATACATAATTCTGACGCTCTTAATTTGTCTCAAGCATGCACAATATTCATTGGTCTCATTTCGCTCAAGATTGCACGGTATTCGTAACTTCATTGGCTCAAGAATTCTCAACATTCATTGGTCTCATCACGCTCAAGATTGCACACCGTTTGTGGTTGAACTTGGCTCAAGAATTCATAAAGTTCACTGGTCTTATTTAGCTCAAGAACGCACAAAGCTGACGGCCTCATTTGGCCCTAATCCTGCTCAGATTTTCAATTAAACAACAGCAAATACAAATTTAAAATATAGTAGCCCCACCACAGTACATAAAATATAGTGGCCCCACCAGAGTACATAAAATCTAAGTGAAAAACCTTTTTTAAAATTTCAGTTCAGACACTTCAAAAAAAGAAACATCTCCCAAAGTATAGATATAGAAGTAAAGTTCATATTAAAAAAGAGAGAGGTAATTTTGTTGGAAGTGACGCCGTGTAGTCTGGCGGAAATTTACCGGCGTTCCGGAGATATCCTCTACCGTCTTGTGGGCAACTTCGCCAAAATTTGGTTTTCATGACAAATAACTCCAATCCATTACAGAGAACTAAAATTGAATGAGTATGCGCATACCTTTGTTAATTTTCATGCGTATTTGCCTATACATCATGTGAAATAAAACATAAACTGATAATAATAGAAAAAATTATAAAAATATGCAATTGTTAACGTATTTTTAGATTGTTTTACAAAACGAACTGGTGGAGTGTGCCTCCGTAAATAAGTAACTCATACGTTTTCAAAATTGCTTTGGCGTTCTATCTCAGCTTTGCCGGCCAAAACCTTGTAAGGCCTTCCCTCACGTGGAATAACTCTGCAGGTAACATAGCCCTGTTCCATGGACAAAATGTTGCTCGCTGGGTAGGGATTGAGAAGATCTGGTCTACTCTGCTCCACACACATTGAAGTTGCAGTTTGCTCTGAAATTTCGTTACATTTTTAGAACTATACATGTCACTACGTCGAGGGTCAGGTGTCTATGACCTAAAATTTCATAAAATTAAAATGAAACTTAGATAAGCTAATAGGAAGTGAGGGTGGAGAATGGATCAGGTTGGCGCAGGTTAGTGTTTACGAGCCTTCGAATGTTACAACAGCTAAATGAATATCGGATATAGACTTTTCAACTTTCTGTAACATTGGCTTCAGTATTTTAGTGCGAAAAGTTACACCTTAACCTTTGGGCGCCGGAATTATTTTTTTAATTTTAGCACATTCTGTATATAGAATGCGAATAATACAGGAACCAAATAAGTTAGAATTATAAAACAAACTGCATTTTGAAGAGAAAAAAACGGAGAGTATACACCGCGTTTAAAATATTCAGTACATATATTTGATGAATGAATATATAAAATGCAACTTTAGAGGTTAGCGGTGCGGTACGATAACTACAGTTGACATTAGGCGTCAAAAGGTTAATACCTGGGCGAAGAATCGGAATTTTTAACATAGTAAGCCTATCGGATAAGAAATAAAATGTTCACTGTCAAAGTGGCATTGAAAAAGCAGATGGAAGATACACGTATGTTACACACGTACTTCAAAAAATTCAGCACGTGAACGTGATAAGATTGTCAGCTCTACGTACCGGCCGCCTTTACCCCTCCATCAAATATTTCGGGTACTTATTTCTGCTAGTGGCTGAGTCAAACACAGGGCCATAGTGCGGCCGGAAAGATTAAGTAAAAAAAAAAAATTCCAGTAACACCATCGGGGATCGAACCATCGACCTTCTGGATTGTAGCGCAGTGCCTGTACCAAATGCTCCAACGCGTGCCTCCTTCGATTCATCCAGCGCGAGCAGAACGAGATGTGAGATATGTTGACAGTTGAATTCTGATTGTATCTACGCAATTACGCAATCCACACCAACTCAGTCAGGAGATGAAGTAGATCAGACGGATCATCGTGCTCCCAGAACCTGCACTGCTCGAAGCTACACAGAGCCAAGTGTTCTGTTCAGCGCGTCTCCACTACTCTTCTCTCTCAGTTCAGCGCACTCAGTCTGGTAGCTGTAAAAACGGTAAGAGCTAACGCTGTCCCTCAGCATGCAATGAAGGCATATGGGGGAGTGGCGAAATAACTCCATTCGTTCTTAACCTCGACACTGGATTGACGGGAGTAGTCAGTCTCACGTCTCGGTTGCTGTTTACTGTGCAAAAAGCCGCGGGTAGTCACTGAATAGGAGCCTAGGTGGACATAAGAGCATAGCCGAATGTCGTCGATGAAGGAAAATACCCCCTGCCAAGAATCCAACCACGATTTCCGGTCGTCCAGGCTGTGAGGTACCCGAAGTGACAAAATCTAAGGATGATCAATGAATAACCAGTTCACTAATTACGAGTGTAAGTACAGTGCGTAGACTTTCTTAAGTAGAGTCACTGACGGACAACCAAAAAAGACTTTGAATTTCGCGGAACGTGGCTGTTCACCCCATGTGCTTGTATAAGCCAGCAATTGGAACTCTTCTTGAGCCAGCTGAATCAATTCCACATACTTAAAACTCTCACGTCTTTAAAACAACTATAATATCAATTATTATACAAATTTTATGTTTTTTTGACCGTGCAGCCCTGTAAAATCTCTTTCAAATGAAGCCAACTAGGGGCACCCTATTTCTTAGTATATTTATTTCAACTTCTGTACATGTTTCGGGCAACTATGTGCACATCATCAGGAGAACTTACTGTATCTATGCGACACTGATATAGTTCACTCTGTATGGGTGGCTGTCTGGTCTGCTGATTGGGATGAGTCTCATCCCAACCAGCAGACCAGACAGCCACCCACACAGAGTGAAAAAAATACCAGTGTCGCATAGATACAGTAAGTTCTCCGTATGATGGGAACATAGTTTCCCGAAACATGTACAGAAGTTGAAATAAATATTATAAGAAATAGGGTGCCCCTTGTTGGCTTCATTTGGAAAAAAAAATTATCCGTTCCTAGATTTCTTAATCTGCTTTCTGAAATGAGATTTTCAGGTTACAATTCTGTACATAAATGTAAGAAGATATTGATGCAGGGTCACTGTCAGAACACAACTTTATATATACGTACAAGCTACATGTTTCGGCTACATAAAGCCATTATCAGACTGTATATAGAACAATAAATAAGATAAAACTATAACAGATTATTTTTTATTTTTGTTTCTATGTTCATAACGAACGATGAAGTTTTTCAAAGGGCAAGTGAAGAAAGATTACTTTCAAAGTTTTTAAAAAATAGACACCACTCGTGGATAGGGCACACAGTTGGGCATAAAGAATTTGCAGTAAACATCATTGAAGGAGCAATATTTGGAAAAAAAAATGCCGTGGGAAGACCTCGACTACAGTACTTAAAGCAAGACTCCAGAAACACAACAGCTGACAGTTATAGAGCAATGAAAAGAATGGCTTGCAAACAATTCCAGATGGAAAGCTGCCAACCAATCAAAAGACTGAGGGATAAGAAGAAGAAGATTTTCGTCCTGAAGATGGCACTATATCGCCGAAACATGACGCTCTTTTGCGTGTAGATAAAGCTGTGTTTATACTGTGATTCTACATTCTTCATTTCTTATATATGTTTATTGAACATACAACTGGGATGTGTTGTCTAAAAATTATAAACACCAGTTCTGTACGAGTCACCGCACACCATTTGTGCAAAAGTTCCGGCCAATTGTACATCCAATCATATTATCGCTGTAATAACTGGGTTTGGTGAACCGTCCAAGGTAAGAAGCTTCTAATTACATCATTTTCTTCTTTTACATTCTCCCCATCGTAATTTAATTGGTAATGAAAATTAGGCAGCAAATGTTTTCTTATCTTACGTACACAAACCTCCATTAGGCATCAATAAAACGTTTTGAATTACTGAGTCATATCCTCAATAACGAGTAACTTCTCGCAACTAAATAACATTATCTTCCACGACAAAACACACACGTGACGTAATACGGAATGCTTTGTTGTCAGATTATTTCCAAGTGTCTTTTCCAGAAGGCAAAGTATTTTTTTTTTGTAAAAGCGAAACTAAAAACTTGGGGAAGGGAGGGAAGCGGGAATGGTGCCCACTTGCTTCCAGGTCTCTAGTCATCAACACCACATGCACTGCGCGAGTAAAGATGGGCAGCGAGCTGAAAGAACTGCAGCAAAGGGACGGGTGTCAGTCGGTCAACAGTGTGTAGTTACAGGACCGCGTGTGAAACGCAAATGGGCATGCATCGCAAGTGGCTCTCTGTAACTCACCGGTAAAATTAGACTTCCCATCGGATGGATGCCTTCCCTCATTGGACTGCTTATCTGTGGATAATTCATAAATACCTACTTTTTATGTACTAATTACTAGCATATATTTCCGGCTCAGATATCTAATATCGTATTATTCTTGGCGTAAATGCAAAGGTATTGGAATCTGTGTCATATACATTAGTTTATTTGGTAACACTTCTGTATACAATAGCAGAAGGTAATGTATGACGGTGTGAAGTTGGCGAAATGTAATTTCTGTGTTCTAAAGTGTCTGTTAACCTACATAAAATTGTGTGATTTCAGGCTTCCGCCGCGAAGTAAGTGAAAACTGAGTTCTTCAGGGTCATTACGCACCGAGCAATACTCACTGTGCTACTCGCTCCGTAATGACCCTGATGAACGCAGTTCTCATTTACATCAAGGTTTTATAAAGGAATTACACACAGCAGAAATATCACACACATACACACACACACACACACACTCACACACACATCACACACACCACACACACACACACACACACATCAACACA
>Ga0123352_10018227_pt1 | contig 11195 bp, 6 predicted proteins | sample TergutLab28metaG_FD_89700 | JGI IMG/M metagenome (GOLD analysis project Ga0123352, IMG submission 89700) | Labiotermes labralis P1 segment gut microbial communities from Petit-Saut dam, French Guiana - Lab288 P1 | ecosystem: Host-associated > Arthropoda: Insects > Digestive system > Gut ... | reverse complement strand
TACACAGTGTTCGGATGGGTCTGAGATACTTGCCTTGTGCCAGTACACAGTGTTCGGATGGGTCTGAGATACTTGCCTTGTGCCAGTACACAGTGTTCGGATGGGTCTGAGATACTTGCCTTGCGCCAGTACACAGTGTTCGGATGGGTCTGAGATACTTACCTTGCGCCAATAGACGGTGTTAGGATGATATTTTTAAAAACTAACAAAATTCACTAATTAAAGTACAATAAAATAAACCACAAAACTCACTTCATATCAGGTGCCAACTCCCACATATTTCGGCGCCAAGGTCCCGTCCTATTCAGTAACAAAAATTTACTCAGGTCCAACTAATATTTCAATCACTATTCAATCACACTTCCATCATAGAAGTTAATCTCCCATCATAACAGTTAAAATTTTTAACTTTCCACCTCATAAAAGTTAAAAATTTTAACTTTCGTTATTGAAGTGTGAGTGAACAGTGCCTGAAATGTTAGTTGGACCTAAGAACCTTTGTCGCTGAAGACCTTCCTTGGTGCCGAAACATGTAGGATTTGGCACCTGATCTGAAGCGTGTTTTGTGATCAATTGTTTTGTATTTTAATTAGTGTAATTTATTGGTTTTTAAAAATATGGAATGTAAGAAAATGCACATTATGAAAAACATAAAACCTTTAGGATGATTGTGAGGTGCTTGGCGTGTACGAGGAAACAGTGCTAGGATGGGTTTGAGATACCTGCCTTGTTTCAATAGATAGTGTTAGGATTGGTTTGAGATATGGCACATGCACGAGTGGACAGTGTTAGGATGGGTTTTTAGAGGAATGTCCTCCGAAGATATTAATTACTCGGTGTTTTACTAATTCAATCAGAAAGCAGGCATTTACACGTGCGACGTATTCAGTTTCATATTTCGATATTTAGTGATTTAGTTATTCGGCCACTATGCTATTCAGCCTCTTACCCACACAGACCGCATCCATTTCGTAATAAAGTTAGGTACTTAGCCCAAAATTTTATAGTTAGTTATTTAATGAATTCAAACAGGTTAATTTGTTAGTTGGTTAAGGATCAGTCGCGAATCCCAGTGGCCGCAGGTCTAATGTGTGACTTTACGGCTGCTTGCTTGCTGGGATTTCTGGTTCGAATCCCGCCTGGGAATTGAATGTCTGTCTCTTATGAGTTTTATATTTGTAGTTCCATGCATCGTAATTCTAGGTTGAAGAAATCCAACAAGCTGCAGCTGTATTCAGATATTTATTTACTGCTAAATTAATCTTCGTGTTTCGGGCGTCCATCGCTCCCATCATCAGGAGTACAGAAAACTGTATTTGCATCCTCTGGTACATATCACACTATCTGGGGAGCAAGTTTCTTCAAACGTGACCGAATAAGGACTGCAAGTCCTTCTTTGGTCACGTTTGAAGAAACTTGCTCTCCAGATATTATGATATATACCAGAGGCTGCAACTACAGTTTTTTGTACTCCTGATGACAGGCGCGATGGACGCCCGAAACACGAAGAGTAATTTAGGAGTAAATAAATATCTGCATACAGTTGCAGCTTGTTGGATTTCTTCAACCTCTGTTACGAGTGTTGTGTGTGTCAGGTAGATGTAACTGCGCCAAGCTGATGACTCGTCCAGAAGAGTCCTACCGATTGCGGTGTGTGTGAGTGTGATCGTGAAACCTCGATAATGAGGACGCCCTGGCCCACTGGGGGCTGTCGTGCCATGAAAACGGATCAGTCGCTCACATTTACAGTTACCTAGTTGTACTTATTAAGTAATGAAGTTGGTTATGTATTTTGTCTGATGAATTGTTAGCCAGCATCGAACGGTACTTAATTACTTAGCGAGTTTGCTGAGTCTGGTAAATGACCAATCAGCTAAAAGTTCTTGGTTACGTAGTCAGCTGCTCATATCTAAAACACTAAGTGTTATGCTGTTGTCACCGGTTCTTGGTCTTGCGAACAATGCCTATATCTTGAAGTATATCTCAGAGTGAGTTCTCATTTTTTATGTTTACAGAATGTACACTGATCATCACCCTTGGCTTGTCTCTGTCAAGAGCAGTCCTGCATAGTCTTAACAGTCTTGGTGAGGGGGCTCCGACTCATGGGGAGGGAAAAAACTAGCGACAGTTTCAAGATAGAAGACAGAAAGAGAAAGACAGAGGTTTTAGATACGAAGCTCTGAGTACCAAAGCGGCATATGTCTCATGAGATTTTTGCTTAATTAAATGAAATATTTGGCTCTGTATGTCTTTCGGTGGAGCTAAATGATTTGTACTCCTCACCCAATATTGTGCGGGTGATAAAATCGAGAAGAATTAGATGGGCTGGGCATGTGGCGCTTATGGATGAGGAGAGGGGGTGTATAGGGTCTTGGTGGGGAAACCGGAGGGAAAGAGACCACTGGTGAGACCTAGGCGTAGATGGGTGGATAATATTAGGATGGATCTCCAGGAGATGGGATGTGGGTATATGGACTGGACTGGGCTGGCCCAGGATAGAGACAGGTGGCGGAAGCTTGTGAGTACGGTAATGAACCTTCGGGTTCCGTGAAATGCGGGGAATTTCTTGACTAGCTACAAACCAGTTAGATGCTCAAGAAGGACTCTGCACCATGGAGTAAGTAAGTAAGTATGTCTTTCGGTATTGTAACTACTGGACTTCCGAAGAATTAGTGACTTGTTATATCGTGGTCTTCTGTCTTGTTTCCACCTGGCCTGGTACGTGGATGTTAATGTCTCGGAGGAATATGTTGCTTCCAACATCATGGTGAAAGTCATTTATACCCCGAACATTGGAGCTGTATGTCCTAAATTCTTATAATAAAACCAAATAGATGCACTAATTTCTCAAATTTATTTTTGGAATAAAACTCTACATGTTTCGGACAGTTCGTCTGTCCATCATCCGGAGTTTTCTACTATACACACAGCTATGATATATGTCATACAGGTTTGCTGACAGCTTGCGAACAGGATCAGGACGGAACTCTGTCCTGATCCTGCTCGCAAGCTATCAGCATTGCTGTGTGTACAGTGAAAAACATCTGATGATGGACAGAGGAACTGTCCGAAACATGTAGAGTTTTATTCCAAAAACAAATTTGAGAAATTAGTGCATCTATTTGGTTTTATTATAAGAATTTATCACGATACACGGTCACATGAACATCAAAATCTGTACGTCCTACCTAATAATCTAGTAGAGGCGTGGTAACAACGCAGTTTGCAAACCGTATGGGAATCGCTTAATCCCTGGTACCTGCAGATAAAGCCTCTGTATTATGACAGTACTAATCTTTACGATATATAGCAGGGCTGGATGTGGTAAAGGTGAAGATTCTCGTACATAGCACACTAGATCAAACTTGTATAGAATATAGTGGATTAAAATGAAATAAAATATATACTCAGTCTGCCACAACTATATTTTTTTGTTTTATTATTTCAATTTGCAGGCTAGCAGCAGGTAGCAGTGTTGGTCTGACAAATTCAAGACTCTGTATGTGCAGTTTTGTGCGCCTGTTGATGGACGGAAAATCCGTCTGAAACATGTAGAGCGTCTTACAGAAATAAATTGTGAAACGTTGCATCTTACTGGTTATACTTTGAGAATATATTAGCGATGCACGGACCTATGAATTTTAAATTTATTCGGTTGTTGGTATGGGTACCATGAAAGCATACGGGGGGGGGTGGAGGTAGAGATCCTATCATTCTTAACCTTTGGAGGATAGTGGTGAACTTCACTCTCCGACTGTCTACCCGCGGGGAGATCTTCCGACACACACAAGTCGAAAGCTGGGAGGTCACAAGTACGATGTGGATGGTTGATGACGAGGAAAAGCTGTTTCCTCTGCCGTAAATATAATCACGATTCCGCGGTTGCCTTGCTCATAACCTAGTCACCATACTGATAGCTCTCCTGGCCGTTTGTAGTTAATCAGTAATGTTAACACTTAACTGTCCATTGCCGACTGAAGCTCGACGACGCTTGACACTGTACTTGCTCCAATGCCAAGCTCAAATCCACACATTATTTTGAAGTGTTCTTTGTTGCCAGTATTGATAAATTTATAGACCTTTCTTATAACATAACCATTTATTATACTACAGCTACATGTTACAGCCCACGTATAGGACCATCATCAGGTCGTCAAAAAACTTAAAAATTAGTATACATACAATTGGTACAGCCTGATGATGGTCCTATACGTGGGCCGAAACATGTAGCTGTATTACAATAGCTGAATCGTTGTGTTGGACTTAAAGTCTGTAGTGTGTTGGTGTCCGTTAACTCCTGATATCTAGAGGCTGCTCGTGAACTTGGAAGGTTTAGAGAGTTTCTGGCAAAATTAACCCTTTAAACGCCGAGTTAAATCTCATCTACCATCTGCAGACATTATTAGGATCTCACCATATTTACCACGTTAGCAGGATAAGGGTTAATTTGGACCAGACGGCTGGAATCAACGAAAAAAAATTTGATCGCAAGTTGTTAATTATTTGCGCTTAATCAATTGTTTGAGTGATTCTTTAGTTGGCCTTTTGACCAGCTACGTACTTAGAACGGAGCTCTTTTTGTGAAGCTAATAGTTTCTCTGTCACGGTATTTCCAGCATTAGATACCTCAAAATGCTCTCATACCGCACTCACAAATGTTCGCAAACGGTCAGTGTTCTGATTAATTTTAGTGTAGTCACTACCTGTCCATCATAGCTGTAAGATCCATTCTAATATTTTTACCCCATACACCCCCCCCCCCGTATGTGGGCTGGGTAGCTCAGTCAGTATAGCGACTGACTACGGAATGAACGGTCCAGGATCGAATCCCGGTGGGGATGAGATTTTCTGCCCATCCAGACCGGCCCTGGAGCCCACCCAGCCTCCTATAAAATGGGTGCCGGGTCTTTCCCGGGGGTAAAGTGCGGCCAGGGCGTGCTGCTGACCACTCACCCCCTTCTAGTGCCGCGGTCGTGGAAGAGTAGAGCTATACCTCTACCGACCCACTGGGCCACACCAGGCCTGTAACGGGAAAACTTTACCTTTACCTTTTACCCTCCCGTATAATCTCTTGAAAAGAAGGGAAATTTTACGGAATTATAATTTGTCGATTTTAGATTTTTTTTTTTGCAAAATAAAAAAATATTGTATTTGTGTGGTGTTTTCTGTATGTAACGTACTATAGATCATAAATAGTAGGACAGATTTGGTTAATTCGGTGTTGACGACTTCCCAAAATTGTCAGATTTTGGAAGTCTCGAAAATACTTAAGCAGGAGGAATCTGATTTTGCTTAAGAATGTAACAAGGTTCACAAGTTTATATAAACGGATGATCAAAAGAGTGAACAAGTTGACAGAAAAACTTAATTATTTGGAAAGAATTCCTTTGATAACTTCGCGTTTCCCGCTGCATTTGCCTTCTTATTCTTCTACCCTAAATTTATTTCGCGTAAACTCCACGACGTAACGAAACAGGGTAAAATATTATTTTGCTTTGCTTGCGCTCCCGCCTCGGTATATATTCAATATCTAAGTGGAAGGATGATACAAGGTAATCCAATTTCTGGACTATTCTGTTCTCAAAAGAGTAGGTATAAATATGAGAACAAACACTTTTACGCGGTTGGTGCCAAACATGATATTCTGAGGGATATTACTGATAGAAATACGGGGATGTCCCAACTTCTAAACCAATGCACACAGCTTTGTGATTCCAAACAGAGGAGAAAAAAAAGTGGACAAGAGGGTTCCAGATTTGAGCAGTGCTACATGGCTTCCCAAAGCTTTTTTTTTTTTGTGACAACATTTCGCACTGGTTTTGATGCTTATTTGTTACTGATAGGCATACAAGTCCAAAATATGGGCAAAGTTTCGTCACTGTCAGCTTGCTTTGATTCAAACCTTCTCCCATTTCGCGTTCTTAAATGCGTTATCGAGGAATTTATAAGCCAGGATATCTCGATAGGTGTAGTAAATTCTACTGACTGGAAACCTGAGGGATTATGGTTCGATTTCTGGTAGCTTAAAAACTCTCTTCTGCAATTATTCAGACCAGTTATGGAACAATTTAATCTGCCTGTACGTTTATAGAAGGATTTTAAGTGCAAAGGTGCCAGGCCTATATAAGAGCGAAATGTATAGCTTGTGTCGTATTAGAAAGTCCGATGATATTTAATTTGTGGAAAAAACTCCTGTAATCATTTTTGAGTTTGGAGTGCACATTTTATGAGACAAGACCTTCTAACATTTTCGTACAGAAAAATATTCTTCGTCAAAATACGTAACTAACTTTAATTGCGTGCGGAAGCCATACCTTCATACAAAGTTACTATATTTTGTGTTTTATATAATATGGAATAATAGCTTATACTAAGCGATGCCTCCGTATGAAATTACACTAAAATGTTATCGGAAGTGTGTGAACAGCAAACAGTAACAGTAAAATTTTAGTTTTTGTTGACCGTGCTTCTTATTACAATCCTTGTAATTAACCAACTTGATGCACAATTCTTTTTCTTATATTTATTTATCCCAATTCTCTACATGTTTCGAGCAACCACGTGCTCATCATCAGGAGAGTCAGTTGTATCAATACGACCTCTGGTATATGCCACTCTGAAAGCAGCTGAATGGTCTATGTAGGTGACCCGGTGGTATGCAGGTTTAGATAGAACTCCATCTAAAACTGCATAGCACACGGTCACCTATATAGTGATATCATTGTTAATAAAAATCCAACCAGATGCAACAGTATGCAGATATTTATTTACTGCAAAGTCACTCTACATGTTTCGGGTGTCACAGCACCCACCATCAGGAGTACTAAAAACTGTAACCGCAGCCTCCGGTACAGGTCATATTACTGGTACAGCTACTTCCCTCCAACGTGGCCTGATCAGGTCATGTTAGAGGGAAGTAGCTGTACCAGTATTATGACCTGTACCAGAGGTTGCGGTTACAGTTTTAGTACTCCTGATGATGGGTGCTGTGACACCCGAAACATGTAGAGTGACTGCAGTAAATAAATATCTGCATACTGTTGCATCTGGTTGGACTTTTATTAACATTGAATTAAGATGCACGGAACCATGAGCTTAAAAAAATAGAGTGATATATACCAGAGGTTGCATTGATACAATTGACACTCCTGATGATGAGCACATGGTTGCTCGAAACATGTAGAGAATTGGAATAAACAAATATAAGAAAAAGAATTGTGCGTCAATTTGGTTATTTACAAGGATAGCAACGGTAACTTAAGCATTTTTTCCACTTAGTCTATTGCCGTCATTTTCTTCTCATATTTACAACTACTATGCTTTCAGCTATATCTGACCGCTAACAATCATGGAGACAGAATATCAAACATCATTATTTGATAAGGATATGAAATTCCGTTAATTTAGTTATTAGTTTCAGGCAAAGTATTTTTCGGCATGGTAGAGTTAGCCTCTTTTGTGAGATGAAACAGACGGACGGACGGATGTAAGAGACAGGCGGACAATCTGTCGGAAATGGCGCTTCGAATGTTATTGCACATATGCACTTCCTGCATGTAAGCATGATATTTATGTAAACCCCCAAAAAGAAACAGTCTGTACACAGAAATGTAAACTACTTGTTACAATATCTTTTTATATAAGCATCAGGTTCTTGTTTATTGATGAATGAGTAATGCTGTTTAATGTGATACGACTCCTTATAGTCTAATGGAAATTTGCTAACTTTTAGAAGAACTGTTGCTGCTGGCTTCAGGGTTTAATTTTAAGCCACATAAAAAGGCATAATGAGCAACAGTTCCCACTGTCAGACAATTACTATAGCTTGTCCCACACAATTCTGCTGCTGCGCAGAGATGGTAGTAGGTCAGTCCCCACTATTAGGCCTCTGACGCTTTTCCATGACCATAGTTGCTATGTCAGACGTATTGCTGCTTGCCACGGTACTCTTAACTGTATTTAGTAGTGTATGTGTCTGGAAAGTTTTTTCCCTCACATTATGCCAACCTGACAGCTTAGCGCTAGAGGGCCGGTCTGTGCATAGCACCTTCGCCAACTCTAAATTAACTCATAGGAGAATGCTTTCCGAACGTACTACGTTGAAACGGCTTTACAGCAGTGCTAACTTGAGGTAGGCTGGCCATGTGGTATACATGGTGCCTGAGTCCTTTCCCGTTTGCAATCAGCCAAGCTCCTTGTCCAAAACAGATTTTTGTTTACAGGAATTGCGATTATAGCTTTTAGTGAATTCTACTTGTAGGCAATGTGAAGTTTTGGGATCGCTAGTAGGTTCATCCCTCTCCCTTCCCCCTAAAGCTCGCAGACTTTTCTCTTTAGCCCTGGCGATGGAGACAGCATATTCCTCCGAAAACTTGGCATATTAGTAACAGGCTACGTGACATTATATAGTAGAATACACTTTTCTTGAAAGGCAAGGTCACGAAAATATGAAATTTTTCCTTTTTCATTATCATCATCATCATCATCGTCATCATCTATATCATCATTGTCATCTACTAGGATCATTCTTGTTCCTGGTTTTATTTTCTGTGGACGAAATCTTTGCTAATTAGCTTAAAAATCAAGTAATTAATGGTATATATTTTGAGGTCTCAAAGACAGTTATTTTTCGATTTGACACTTCAGGCTGATACCAGGATGTCAGAGGAATTAATTCCTCTCTATGCAGGGCGACTCTGAAAGTAAAGGCAGAAATTTTTTCCGAAAGGTTGGTATATATTATAATCCAAAGTTCTTTATGAACTAATCGTAAATATAGTAAAATATACGTAGGAGAGTTGAGGGCATCTCGCAAATTCGGGTTAGCATAACCGGCATCCACTGGAATCGAATTCAGGGCCACACTATTGAGAAATCAGAGCTGCCCGGATTTATTGAAATAATTGCGTCACGCATCTCTTTGAATAATAGGCCGGTAAATTCCACAATGCGCACAAAAACTTTCGACACATTGGCATATGCGGTTGGTCTTCTAGAATATGTTCCCTTGTTTGGTAGATGGATGCCAATTTTGGGGGGGAAAATACAGTTTATCAAATTACAGAGCACCATATCCGAGACGGCCACAGTTTTGACATGCACTCCTGTAAGAATTTTACATGCAAATCAAACATATGCATTTGTATAATTGATTTTAGAATCCTGAAGTGCATGAAGCGCTTCACTGAGCCAAGGGCGAGAAAAATACTTTCCGGTTTTCCACGGTATACAAAATAACCGCATTAAGTCTGAGAGCAAATATAATTGTCCACCCCTGAGCTAGAAGGAACGTCTCATCATTCAATGACGAGTTGTGGACTGTAATTCCGTCACGGATATACGCAGAACGCGCAACTGGAATGATTTGGAATGACGTCACGGACAAAACAAAGTCACAGACTGTACAGTTGCCTTATGGAATATTGACAAATAGTTGGAATGAAAAAGCGCCAACATATTTCGGAAACTATAAGTCACAACTAATGGAAATGAAACATAGGAAATAGAATTAGTTGCGAAACGCGACCATATCTCAACAGCCTCCCGTGATGTATATAATCGTAGGTAATTATGCAGAAGATTTCCATTTAAATAGAGCTGCCTCCTTACTGAGACCAGTAGAATGTGTAAAGTAGAAAGAAATTAGGAGAGTGACGGAAACAGTAAGGGATGGAAGCAGATGACAATTTAAAGAGCGATTTGCTGCTGCACTGTGTTTGTTTCGTTCTTTTGTTCCCTCTTGCCACTATTTTATCTGAATTTCTTCCTTCCTTTGACTGTGTCTTTCCTTGCCATTGAATACATCGAGGAAAAGAATGGCAGGCAGGCAGGCGAATATGCAGGCAGGCGAGTACGCAGGCGGGCAAACAGGCGGGCAGGCAGGCAGGCAGGAAGGCGAGTAGGCAAGCGGGCAAGCAAGCGGGCAGGCAGGCAGGCAGGCGGGCAAGCAGGCGGGCAGGCGGGCAGAATGAACATTACCTTATTTGTAGTAACAACGATGAAAGACAAAGGTGCTGTGGATGGGGTAAGGAAAACAACTGCAAGTGGGTGACTGCCGTCGTGCGGAAACAATGGCGTAACGCTCTACGTCATGGGCTTGTCCTCGTCAATTAATCATGACGTCAGTTCCGGTGACAATATCCAAAGCCACTCACAAGCTAAGCTCGCCCGTTCTCAAGGCGCTTCAGTTTTTTGGGGGTGACAATAGAATGGAAGGGTGAATATGGCAATGAGAGTAAGGAATTAAGAGGGTGGACGAGTGTGACAGGAAAAATAAGTTTTATGGATTTATTTGGAGCGGGACCTGACATTTTGAATAATGGCATCTCGTCATGCATCCTTGATGCACTCACGACAATTGCTAATATTTTAGCGACACTCTTCTCTCCACCCCACCCCCACCCCTACCGGTCTGGTGTTCGTCTGAATTTCATGGAGCATAATTGAAGGTAGTTTGCTGAGTTTTTCATATTGTTTTCGATGTTGTAACAAATTTGGGGAGGGGGTATTTAACGACACTCAGATAGGCTGACACTGATTGGTGCAATATGTAATGACTTATGAGCGACGAATTCTTGAAAAAGTCTCGTCTATTTTGCAACACTACAGCTGCCTTCGCCTACAAGGGATGAAGAACACAAGGAATAAGAATTAAAATAGTCGAATATCGTAATATAATATTTTAAATAAGAGGCTTATTCAGAAAGTAAGTACCGTTTCGTTGTGAAAAAAATCGAGTAAAATTTCCTATAAAATTTTATTGTTATAAGATTCTACATTCTTCAAACTATTTTTCCACCTATTCACCGCTATTTTTGAGGCACTAATCGAAGCGGGGCGCATGTTTTTGTATATTCTCCTCATATAATGCGGCAGCCGATAACCCAAATGACTGCTGACAATGTCATAGAGTCCTTGAAATCTGAGGAAAGTGCAGGGACAGATCAGAAATTGTGAAACATCGGTCGTCACGCACTCTTTCGTTGACCTTACGCACCAAATCATCATTCACCAAAGAAGGACCACCATTTCGCGCCTCATCGTGCACGTTCTCTCGTCCTTCATTGAACATCCGAACCCATTTCCTAACCAAGCCATCACTCATCGCATTGTCACCATACACTTGACAGATCTGGTGATGAATCTCACTTGGTAGCACATTCCTAGCGTTCAAAAAACGAATTACAGACCGTATT
>Ga0123352_10018224_pt1 | contig 11196 bp, 7 predicted proteins | sample TergutLab28metaG_FD_89700 | JGI IMG/M metagenome (GOLD analysis project Ga0123352, IMG submission 89700) | Labiotermes labralis P1 segment gut microbial communities from Petit-Saut dam, French Guiana - Lab288 P1 | ecosystem: Host-associated > Arthropoda: Insects > Digestive system > Gut ... | reverse complement strand
GTGCAGGTTGCAGTATTTGGAACCGCAAGAAGCCCCCACTTTTCTCTGGCCATTATCTCCGTAACCGTTCAACTTTGGATATAGGTGTTTTGGGTTATATTGGTATACTTTAACATAAGGAACCCCCTCCCGAAGTCTGGCACATTCCTCCTGGGACACCCTGTATAGTAAATTTACTGGATTCTCTGGTTTTCAAGCTGTGTATAAAGATTGTACAGGCGGGTCTCATTTAATGGTGGTGTTCCCCCCCCCCCCCACATGACTCGAAAATTTACACCACTTTTCTCATTTATGCAGTAATTTTCTGTTTGACATGATATGGAATTGATGATATGTGATAATTTTCAGTATATCACAATTTGGTATTGATGATCCATGGCCGCGCTTGTCTTGTGTTTGTGAACAGCAGAAAGTGACATCACTGTCACACAATCAGTCACATGTATGAACTGATTATGTTGGTGATATAATCACACAGCTGATGTAGTTTCCCCTTCAACAGCACTGGCTGTTGTTACCAAAATGAGTGAGAAAAGTAAATGTATATTACCTAGTGCAATCCAAGTGAAAAATTGGCAAAATATGGTCAGTATTGAAGAGAAATTAGATGTACCTAGCTGACTTGAAAAAGGTGAATGAATTGTTGACATATGCCATAATGTTAGATACGTTTGTAGTAGCATATATACAATTTGTGGAAATGCTGTTAAAATTACAGAAAGTGCTGTATGGGGAAGTAACATGTTTGTTACCAAGACTACTTCAGTTCTTTCAGAATAAATGGTACTAAAAAATATGCATGTGATTTCCTTTTATTTGAATTACATTAGAAATAAATATATTGTATAGAAATGTATGTATACTCTATTGAAATTTATATATGCTGTAGATGTAGCTTGTATATACTCTACAGGTCACTGCATCCACTAGTGATATAATAATGCACTCTGTAGGATGGGGCTGTTAATCCCTGAACGCTCAGGAAAAACACTGTTGTAAATGAGATCAGCATCTCAAATAGGACTCTGCTGAATTGAGTTAGTAGCAAAAAAATTTTGGTTACATGAATTTTGTGTGGAGAAGAGTTGCAGTGTGTGTATTCACGTGTGTTACGTTAATTTTCAGTCTGCTGGTGAACTCATAGCCGAAGCTGTTTTGGCCATGGAGTATGGTGCTTCCTGTGAAGATATCGCAAGAACCTGCCATGCACATCCAGTAAGTAGTGTCTGTACTTGCGACTTCAGCAGACAAGCTTTTTCCCTTGCTTAGCTGTTTTGTACATCAGTCACGAATAATGCCTGACCAGCAGTACCTGTACTGTAAGATGAAATTGTCTTGTGCATGCCGTGAAGGCGTACGGGGAATGGAGGTATGGCTCCATCCTACAGCTACTTTGTTCCTGTGGAAAGACACTGTGGTACCCTTTGCATAGGAGGCTGAGTGAACCCCAGATATAGTTTGGGTGTTTTGGAGAAGGGAGGAATCATTTGACCCTGTTTGGAATCAAGCCCCAATTGACCACCCCATAGCATAGTGATGGTACCAACTGCTCTCCTGTCTTTGAGTGGTGCTTGCAGTGAAAGATTAACTATAGTGCATAGGTATTTACTGTCTCTGTTACAGTAGGATATGGGGCATCCATAGGTTGCATGTGGAGGAGACACCCCTCGCGTGCAGTTGCTAGCTGCATTTACGTATTTCGAAGAATTCACAGGCAGCTGACACAGACCAGTCTTCCAGCTTGGGGGGTTTGGTATGGGAATGAGACCTGTGGCCATTAAAAGCTAACATATCAGAAAGAACTTGAGACTTGTGTGACTTCTTTGGTATGGACTATGCAATAAGGAATCAGTCTGAGATTTGGAACTTAATGAAGCCTCAAAAGAAGGAACTGCTTGAGATAGTTAATCATAAATGAGAAAATTCACCTTACAGAAATGTGGCACAACTGTGGGGCTACCATCCAGAATTTTTTCTCTTCCTCTTTGCTGCCTAAGAATATAAAGTTTAAAGTATACAAAACCAAAATTCTGCCTGTTTTTTATATTGGTGTGATACTTGTTCTCTCATATTTAGGGACATATGACATGTATGGAGGGAGAAATGCAGGGGAAACCTGAGGGAAAGAGATCACATGTAAGATGTAGGTATAGGTGGTGAGGATAATATTAAAATGTGTCTTAGAGGTCTAGGGTAGGAGAGCATGGACTGGATTCATCTGGCTCAGAATAGGGACCAAGTGGTGGTCTCTTGTGAACATAGTGATGAACCTTTGGGTTACATAAAACATGGGAAATTTCATGCCTAGCCGAGGAACTGAACTTTTAAAGAAGGACTCTGCTTCATGGAGTTAGTGTTTAATGAACCCTCAAGTTGAACAAAAGCAAAATTTTCCTTATCACCTGCATATTAAATTTTCAAGGGAGGCTGTAAAAGTAGTTAAAGTGGGTGATGATTGGTATTCATGGTTTCTTCAACAGTTTTGCTTTAAGTTTTGTTTAAAAAATGTGTACTGATATTATTTGCAATTTTTGTATTTTTTTAATACTGTGTGAACAAAGGTGTTCTGTGCAATAATAGTTTTTTATGCTCTCTTTACAGACTTGTTCAGAAGCATTCAGAGAAGCAAATGTTGCAGCGGCCTTTGGAAAGCCAATTAATTTTTAGACAGACATGACAACATTGTTTCGTTCCCATCATTTTCCATTGGTTGATTTTACTGCCCCTTTTGTTCAGAGAGATGTGCCTCTTTTTCTCTCATGAAGAGAACATTTGTGATGCTGTCATCTCTCAGAGTAGAGGATTTCGGTTGGGATGGATTTGTACAGTTGTCAGTCACAGTTTGGACTGGACGTAATCTCAAGTAATTCAGACTTCAAACATTACAACAATCCTGAGTTTGTGGTATGTCACAGTAATGAATGTGAACGTTGTATACATTTTAAACTTTGAGATACGTTTTTGAGGTATAAAAATACATTGAGACACCGCAGAATCACATGGACATTTTATAAAAACTTCACTTGCTGCATTGGAAGTTAATTGTGTACTTGTTAATGTCTAGAGCTGTAAAGATTCATGTTCATATTGGACAGCCAAGACATTTGCAGGAAGGACAAAACACAAGGGACTGTGACCGTTCCAGACAATGAAAAGGAGTATTGTGCAGCTTTGTACTTGTTTTCCTGTCTCTGTAAATAGATTATAAATTTTTGAAAACTCTCATTTCTCTCTGATTGACCATTTCTCACGTGCGTGTCTTTTCACTCTTTCCTTATGTTTGTGTGTTCAAGGGAAAACCATTTCATGCTTAGGGTTCATACTGATGAAATAAGGGGGAAGAATATGTTGAGAGGAACGTTGGACCTAAGTGGGAGGAAGTAACAGGGGCCTGGAGAAAATTATATTATGAAGGTCTTAAAGATTTGATTTACCTACCAGGTGTGATTAAGGTTATCAGATAGAATAGAATGGGGTGGGTGTAGTATGCTTGTGCAGCATACATCAGAGGCATTAAATGAAATCAAAATTTTAGTTGCAAAATGTACAACAAAGAGGGCATTTGGGAGAGCATGGCATAAATTGAAAGACAGCATTGAAACAGATGTAACAGAAATAGAGTGTGAGGATTTCAGAAATCTTCCCTGGACAATTAACCCTTTAACGCCAGCCTGTGTACACTATACAGTCGTACCTACATATCTCTAACCTATGTACGCTGTACTGTGTTGAGTTATTTTAGAGCAATTTCGATTTTAAACTCCTCTCTCTTTCACTTAGTTTTAATTTAAACCCCAGTGTCATTGAAAGTTTAACAATTCTGAACTGTGACACTCCAAATGTCTTTGTCTAATGTAATGATGGCAGTATTTTCCTGCAGTATTTGTATTTTGTAGATATGGCAATAATTACCATTATACTGATGCACCACAATATCTGGTATTTTTCTTCAAGAAGTGAGTTCTCATAGTATTTTTGTGTGGTTGTGTGTTTCAGTTAGTGTTTTTCATCAAGCAGCTGATGTTGTTATGATTATTTTATGCAGTTTTCTATTTTTACACCATATTTTCTTGATTAAGTGAACATGGTAGCAGTTATACCTAGTTTCAGGCTCCCGCCACCAAATAGATGGGAACTGCACTCTTCTGGGTCATTACACAGTGAGTGGTGGTAACGTATTGCTGATATTTCGGGATAATGTATCGGTCCCATCTTCAAGGGTCAAGAGAACATAGGACCGATAGGTTGTCTCGAAACATCGGTAAGAAATTGCCACTACTCACCATGTAATAAATAAGAAGAGCCCCATTCTTATGGTAGTAGGCAGTGTGCACTCACGTATGTGTGCCACTGTATATTTCAAATTTTGGATGAACCTTTCCTTTTGGTAGCGTACAGCAAGAAGTATTATTGTCTGTGTGTGTAAATTGTCATACGTAAAACCCTTATTTCATAAGACAGCTATTGTTTCTCACTTCCCACCACTCATGTGGGCAGTCAGTTGAGTGGGCTACATTACCGTTTAAATGACCGGGTGTATATTTAAATTTTAGCTTATGGTTTATGAAAACCTTGTTATATGAACAGGAAAAGATAACATTTTGAAATAAATGGAAATGGAAAATAAAGCAGAGATCATACAGCATGTCAGAAAAGTGCAGTAAATTTTCATGTTGCCTAAATATATAAAATAAATTTATAGGGGTGTTCTTTTATGTCTGTTTGCATATGTGAAAGTTGGTCAGCGAAAGGTTAATACAGTAAATGAGCCTACAGGAAGTTGCAACCAATAAGGGTTGGATAAAATAAGGATCCTGTACATATAGTACAAAAAACCTTATATCTGTGTGAGTACAGGAAACAATGTAAACTTATGCAGCTCACCATATCACACTTACCATTTCATATGCAACTAGGAAGGGGACGTAAGCCAGTTCCAGTAAGTGTTCTTTCTGTATGCTTTACTCATATAAGTTGATTGGACTCTGTATGTGTTTTTTATGAGCGCAGTATTCAGAAAACAACTATGAAGGAGTTTATTGCACTTATTGCTTGGGACACATGTAGCTGCATAAGAGTGACCCCAGAAAGTAATACGGATTACTGTGCTATAATTGGCACAGCAGCTGAGATTCATATGCTGTGTGAGTGATGTGTTATTATGCACACAGAGGATGTTACATTATTATGTTGGCACAGGTATTAATTTTGTAGAGTTGGGGGAAAAAAGAGAACAAAATAGCCATTGAGTGTTGTAGGTTTCTGTGGTTGGTAGGAATTTCCCTGTCTCCCACCCACTGTTACCCACATGCTTATAAAAATGCACAGAGAGTATGTATAAGCTTACACATGGGATTTTAGCACCTTATTTCCAGGACTGTATATCTTACCAGATTTTCATGCCAACATTGGATTGGCCATAAAACACTCTCTTGATAATGTGTTCTTTAAAACATTAGTAGTATCCTAAATAAGTAGTTTCACCCACACCACTGAAAAGCAGGTGTCTTGCAAAATTATATGCTCCTGCTCCCGGAACATTTGTGGGTAAGGCTGTGATGACTGTGTGCTTGTAGAGCAGTACAGTTATTTGCTTTAGTTGCACTTTGGTTATTCTTTAGAATCAGTCTACTTGTACTATAATTTAGATATGCCATAGTTGTAACAGTGAAGATGCAAAATTCACGGTAATACTATACATGGGCTATGAACGGGGAGTATATCATTACTGTACAGCTGCAAAAGTGAAGCTCACCCTGGAACAGACCATGTAGGACCAGAATGGGTGCAGAGTCATAGTTCTATTCTTTCTTTAACCTCAGAGCTAGATGGGGGCTGCTTCAATTTCCTGTTTCAGTTTAGGTTGCTGTTGTTAAGTAAAGGCCTACAGGAAGTTTTCATTCTGTAGGTACTAATGAAACTAAGCTGTCTTTTATCCATTTATCAACCTATTCATAAAGTGAAGAATATGAAAATTTCTGACAGCAATTTAATTTATGTGTGTGTGTGTGTATATATATATATATATAAAATTGTATGTAGTATTCATATTACATCATATTCTGCATTTTTGGCTTTGTGCCATGAAGTGTCTGTGGAATGTAACAGTCCATCTGTGCTCAATACATATAAAGAGAATAGAAGTAGCCTTCCTAATGTTTTGTTAGTGTGAACATTCCAAGTGAGACTGTAATACATATCCCCAAGGAAATTAGTAAAACATGCTTTGCTTCAGTACAGTGTAAAATTATTCATACCCAGACTAGTATATCGATTTTTTGGATTCAAAGGACAGTATTATATTATTTTTCATGTGTTAATGAAGTTATTTCCAGTTATTTAGAGTTTGCATCTGTCTTAAGAATTGTCTGTGTATGCGTGTGTGTGTTAAGCGCAATTCTCTTCAGTTTTGGAAGGTCATGAACAAGAAGTAGAAGACCAAGTGCTTATTGCTGATGGGCTCTGTTCCTTGACATGTAGGCTGCCAGAGGAAGATTTCCCAACAATACTGCTAATATATGTGAAGTCACATTTGAAAGGTAAGATTTGGTGAGAGTAGAGTATGTGGAGACAACGTAACTGTAGACGTTCTGGAAGTATTTTGTCATAAATTAAAAGCTGTTCATGGAGGTAAGAGAAAAGTTGATATTTATTTATTATTTCCGTAGCTGATGTGTAGGCTTTCTGAATCCTTATCATGAAGAACATAGCATATCACCAATGTTGATAATTTAAATTCTTGGCCATTGCAGGAGGCGAACTTTTCCTTGAACATAAATGGATAAAAGATTATAAAACTGCGACATAAAATCGCGGCAAGGGAATGCATAGTAGGGAAATTTAGAAAATATTAGCATCAAAACGAACTATCGATAGCGAGTGATACGAAAAATCGATATGGTTGTGCTCAATTGTTTTTTCGATGACGGCGCCATCTGACGTTCCATGAGGGAACCAGTCAGTCAGTCTGGTTTGACGCGAAGGTGCAAATGGTGGTGCGTTGTGCTAGTAAAATGTTAAGTGGTATTGATTTTCTTGTGAAATACAATGGATGATTGACAAGAATAATATACTGTAGGTGTTGGCCAGCATGTGGACACCGACCAAAACGAAGAAATATGGCGTTGGTAAGTAAATCCATGGAAGAAATTATCGGTTAGGCTGTAGTCGTTTACATAGTAGGTTATTATAGTGGCCTACTAGCGAATATAATGACTTTTCTTGCTCTTGATAAGTGTGCATGTTTGTAATTTTTATACACACGTGAAACGAAGTTTAATGTTTCATTGACATGCATATCCCAGTAAGAACATTAAAAGTTAGTATCTACATGTATGTACGAACGAGCTTATATGTTGTTGATCCCTTCGTCATGTGTGACACCATGATCAGTGTAAGCAGTATACAGTGTGAAGAACAAAACGAAGGAATAGATGAACTGAGTAGAAACATATGTTATGTTTTAAAGGCAATGACTTTTCCGGCCGATTACCCAACTATCACTGTAACAAATGAGAATACACCCTACTACGTTTTATTTTTCGTGTTCGGTATGTCAAGTTACTCGTCCTTGCTATGTTTAGTGTCAGTAGAATAGCGGACATTTTAATTGCAGTAACATGGACAAAAACGTTTCTCTCATAATAAAAGTGACACCAACGCGTCTTAGGGTCCATTGTGTATTCCAGTATCTGGAAATATACGAATGTGCTGTGTTACGCAGCGATTCTGCACACTACACAAGCACAGAAAATTACTCCGTAACTCCAGCAGTGCACCACTTAGCTGGGTATTTTTTTTATACCTTTCATGTGAGTTGCAAGTACAAGGTCTAAAATAATATGTATTAGTGGATGGGGATCATTTGTATGTTTGCTTTTACTGCATAAAGTATCAAACAGTTTCAGATTAAAGTTTCTAGTAGGACTGAATGATATTTTTTCTCTTATCGCATAGCAGAGGACATTTTATTTATCTTGCTGTCAGTCGTGAAAATAATTCAAGTAGCTGCATAAAATTTATCTTTTCTTCCGAACGTAGTTGCTAATACTGCAAGTATTTTTTTTTTATAAACTACATTGTTTTGGGGATGGTGTTCAACATTATCACTGTTCATGCTTATTGTGATTACTTTTTGAGCACATAGCATTTTTATGTAATAATGAGTGTCTTATTTTGCTTGGTGGAGAGGGGAGTGTTATGATATAGAAGATAGCCAAGTTACTGTCAAAAGCACGGAAGCCAGAAGCTTCAAATTTATTTTTATCAATGGCATCACAGTACATACTTGAACATACCCCAAGTGCATAGTTTATTCTGGCAACAGTTTGAGTCATTTATCTAGCTATATTCACGTTTAATGTACTTACATTCATCACACCATTGTGTACAACATTTTTGGCAATGGCATGAATCACATGTTCTACATATTAAATACAACAGATTGTAATCATACGTTTATTTTGAAAAAGATATGGGTCATTGATGGACAGCCTTTTACCAAACCAAACATGGCCTTTCACTAGCAAACTTTTCGCAGTGCCTGTTGCTGTGTTGTGAGTTTTGAAATGGCTGATCAGCAGCACTGTTTGTGATTGTACAGCCATAATTGCAGTGGTTATCTGTGAAGTATCTTGTTAATCTTGCCCAACAAGATATCTGTTTGTAAGCAGTGTCCAGTGAACATTTCAATCTAATTTATTTGTATGTGGAATGCAAAGAATTATGCCAGAAATTGAAGTGTACACATCACAAATAAGAGAGAACAAAAACAATTATTTATTTTAGTAGCAGGAGTGATTTTTGTATGAAAATGAGAGAAATGAAAGAGTAAAGCAGCAAAAAGGAACATGTTCTTGGGGTATTTGATCTTCACATCATATTTTGAGCTGTTGTGTGGTCCAAGATTGTAATCATGCCACAGTGAGATTTCCATTCAGCTTGTAAGTTTGAGGAAGATTTCAGAAAATTTGTGTGACCTGACAGTTGGTCATAGTTTTGTACTGTACAAACATAATTTGTTGGTGATCACCCAGATTGTGTTCACAGCTCTTGAGTAAATAACAGTGATGACTGAACCTAGCAACCAGTGTGGATTTGTAACCAGCGGCTGGACCCTTAATATTGCAAAAAAGAACGTTTTGTCGACAGAGTGTATGGGATAATAATACATTGCAGTCTCTTATGTATCGAGGGATTCATTTTTTAAAACCAAAAGCCTGAGCACTTGATAACATTTAGGTTGTGGTGGTAGAAGACAAAGTTTTAACCCATTGTGGAATGGAAAAAGCAGGGTAATTTTTTAGTATTATTTCAAGGAGATAACACATTATGACAGAGGTGCTATAAATGGTGATGCTGATGGTTGTAATCCGTGATGATACTCCAACTCAGGCACTCAGTCCACTTAGTGATTTTTTATTTTTATTGTCCTTTCCCCATCTTTCGCAGTGTCAGTCAACACAACACATCACCAATCTACACATCTTCCTGTCCCTGTCCTGTTCCTTCCTGTTAGTGTCTGGTTGACGACCGTCCTACTCCTGTTTCCTCATACCGTGGATGAATCAAAATGTTGGTTTGCATTGTCAGAAGTGGCGGGAGTTTTATGATTTAAAGAAATCCGGGGCATTTGGTTTCCTGAACCGAATTTTGTGGGGTAAGGGGTCGGCGTTAAACCCTCATAAAACTGGGACGAATGAGATTCGAAACTGAATAGCATTCACTGTAAAAAAAAAACTGCAGGTAGTTGTAGAGAGCTTGAAGACTTGGATGTCACGTTGTCCCACAATCCTTTCAAGGATGTTGCTGGGCTAGGGCGGGAGGTGAAGGGGAAGCAGAGAAGAAGATGGAAGCGCACATATCTCTAAGCAGATAGACAGACAGACATTGCGAAATACTCAGTGGCACGGCGTCGGATCCTAGAAGGTTTGTGTCTTCAACGGCACTGCTGGAAGAACTTGAATTCTGGCGAAGAATGATTCTTTAAGAAGTGAGTTTTGAGGTTTTGGGAGCAGTGTAGCTGAGAATTCAGATCTTCGGGGATGTGACACAGTGTTATATCGCGGAACAATGGAATTGTCATTCCAAATTACCATTAAGTAATACGCAGACAGTGTGCAGCAAAATGTAATCACTGACCAGTGGCGGATCTAAAGAATTGTTTAATTGGGGGGGGGGGGGGGGTTTAATGAAAAAAAGTTGAATTTGGTAGGGGAGGGGCGGTCAGTATGAAATAGTAATTTATTGTGAAAAAAATATGCAAACAAGAATAAAAACCGAATAAACTCTGTTACTAATGTCAGGTATTGTCAGCTTCACCGCTCCGTCTACATGTTAATCAGATTCTGTCTAATAGGGCAGTAAATTAAACTGCTTTCGGCATTTTCAACTCGCAGTCGCACGCTCGTCAGTGAAGTTAATAACAGTACGCCTGTTCATATTCACAAAGTACCTTCAGAACTAAATGCTCTTATAATTACGCACATGTCAATGATTTGAGGGGGGCAGGAGGCGTGCGACATGCGCCCCCTCTATGGATCCGTCCCTGTCAGTGACCCATTAAACCTGGTGACGTTAAGTATGCCAGCAATCACAAGCACCACCGTTTGGTTTCGCCTGTTAATGTTGGTGCGAGCGACTTATGTCCCTTTTTCACAATGAGCAGTTCAGTTGTGTACAGTTGTAACTGCAGACGCTGTCAAAGTGTATATCCTTTGGAATGCCATGCGTGAAATGACAGTGTAATTAGTACAATGTCCTTTACTTTTAACAGCGTAAGGTTCTGAGGATTGAGTATTCTGGGATGTGGCACTGCGTTGTTCAGTGGCGTACCCAGGAATTTTGTTTGGGGGGGGGGGGGTTCAAATTCAGTTGAGGACAGAAAGAACGGGGATCTGGGGGCGCTAGCCCCCCTAGTCAGGGGTTCTGGAGGCAGCTGTAATTTGGTACAAGGCACTTCATTTCATATAGTAAAATTTTCTTAATTTTTGGTACTTTAAGACTATTTATGACGACAACCAATTTATTTGTCATTGCTAATGTAAAACAATTGCGAACCAAGGTACTTTTAGCATTTTACTGCCTTTTTTCCGAACATCTTGGGGTGTTGGCGTCCTAAATTCAGCAATTTTTAACAGTTTTCACAATCGGGTTGAGTTTGGCACGATTTTGGAGGGCCTTCGGAATTTCGGGGGG
>Ga0123352_10018223_pt1 | contig 11196 bp, 3 predicted proteins | sample TergutLab28metaG_FD_89700 | JGI IMG/M metagenome (GOLD analysis project Ga0123352, IMG submission 89700) | Labiotermes labralis P1 segment gut microbial communities from Petit-Saut dam, French Guiana - Lab288 P1 | ecosystem: Host-associated > Arthropoda: Insects > Digestive system > Gut ... | reverse complement strand
TCCCTCCGGTTTCTCCACCAAGACCCTATACAACCCCCTCTCCTCACCCATACGCACCACATGCCCAGCCCATCTCATTCTTCTCGATTTTATCACCCGCACAATATTGGGTGAGAAGTGCAGATCATTTAGCTCCTCGTTATGCAGTCTCCTCCATTCCCCCGTTACCTCGTCCCTCCTAGGTCCAAATATTCTCCTCAACACCATGTTCTCAGACAGTCCCAGCTTCCTTTCCTCCCGCAATGTCAACGACCAAGTTTCACACCCATACAAAACAACAGGCAAAATTATAGTTCTATATACCTTGATCTTTAAATTTTTGGATAGCAACATGGAAGACAAAAGATTCTGCACCGAATGATAGCAAGTATTTCCTGACCTCAATCTGCTCTTAATTTCTTTCGCAATAGAATTTTGATTTGTTAAACTCTGTTAGATATTGAAGGTAATTACGTCCTTTGTGAGTGAATAATTTACAAAGCTTTTAGAGAGTCTTAAACTCTCTCCTATTTTATATAAAAAACTTTTGTTTTTTCAGGAGTCCAAAATTTCTCAGGACAATATTTCGACTTAAGAGTAACGAAATAGCCATAAGATGATAAAATTGCTTAAAGCTAAAATTCATGTACTTTGTATTCATCGCGTAGTTTCATCGGGTTGTTAAAATATTGCAGAATGAGACGAATAAAACATGTAGCACGCACTGGACACTAGCGAAGGCAAAAAGAATTTTACAAGCCCTCCCATTTGTCCGGTAATTCTGAGAGCCTCTATATATCTGTACGAAAATATTGATCCTAAGTTAAACGGGTCTCTTTATTCCAGATTCTGCTGCATGTTATTTTCATACAGATAGCTCCAACTTCAAAGGTCAAAAAACTTCTCGTGCGACCCTGTATTTCTTTCACACATCCGACCCTCTCAGCTTCGGGTTTGCATGTTGTACAAAAAAAAACTCTCGAGAAATGTCGTGTTTTATTAAAATACCTAGCAGTGAGGGGAAATAGGGAATAGCATAGCTATGTCACGAACACAATGCTCGAATTCGGATAGGTTCGTGCTAAGTAGGTTAACTAATGACGCTTTAAATTTATAACATTTTTTCTGTGGCTCTGCGGCCCAACTCGAACCATGGCCTCCTCATTCTCGAGGTTTCTAGATCACACACAACGACGCACCACAGTCGGTAAGACTCCTCTGGACGAGTTATCACCTCGTCTCAGAGACCTCTACCTGACAACATACAACACTCACAAGAGACAGACATCCATGCCTCCAGCGAGATTCGAACCCGTAATCCCAGCAAGCGAGTGGCCGCAGACCAACGTCTTTCTCCGCTCGGCTACTTGGATTGGCGCCAGTATCGTTACGACGAACAAATAAAAGGAACTGAAAGAATGATACTGCCGGGGGGAAATGGAAGGACTGGGACCAAAGCTGGTTCCAGTGCCGTTCTTGCCACTGTATATGTAGCATGAACTGACCTGAAATCGAACTCGAGTCTCCGGGTGCGAGCCCGGCGACCCATCGTCTCAGTCATGGTACAGAATAGACTGACTAGACATTCATTCTTATAACACAGATATAAATAATTTCCTTCCCGCAGAAATATTAATATTAAACATACAGATAGAATTAGTTCAGACAAATAATATAAGAATTATATAATAATATGGGTAACAATGTAATACTGCAAATATGATAAAAATTTAGAATTACAAAGTAGGCTGATGGGGTAGTATAAAACATACAATACTGTATTCATATTAATCATACCATGTAAGCCAAATCTTTCTGTACTTTTATAACTATATATTTTGTGAAGACTGCGATTTGATTACTATATCAGTTATTTTAACACTAATACAAATTGTACCATAATTCCCTGGGTTTGACACATTGCTGTGGCTAACTGATGATGGCGGTCGACTGCCGAAACATGTAGTAGTGGATTCATATCAAGTGCAACTTGCTGGTTTTACAAAATTAATTCGAAAGCACAGGTTTACACTTCTCTAAATCTATTAGTATTATTATGTTTGTGTTATTTTACTTCTGCAGAGAAAACGTGCTGTACGTATTTGCGTTAATTTTGTTCCCTATGTTTACTCGAAAGGATATATCATCACCTATTTTGTAATTGTGTTTACAGGTAATATTTCAGCACAATGAGTAGGAAAGGCTATGATCTGACTCTTTGTAAATTTTCGCTTATTTAGTTTCAGTCCTTTGTCAATTATCGCCATCAGACTAAAACATTAATTAATATACGTCAAGCACAACTATTTTATTGTATAAGAGGCTACATGTTTCGACCTTTTTAAACGGTCATCATCAGACTTTCTAACAGATCGAGTCAACAGATGTTGTGTACACATTGGGATCCCAACGTATACACAGCATCTGTTGACTCGATCTGTTAGAAGGCATGATGATGACCGTTTAAAAAGGTCTAAACATGTAGCCTCGTACGCAATAAAAATAATTGTGCTTGACGTATTTTAATTTAATGTTTTAGTATATTCCTAGCATATCGTGATGTCTTCCATCAAATATCGTCATCGAAATCTAAATTAGAGAAAATATATGTAAGGAAGACATTTTAGTATCTTACGTGTCGTATACCATGACATACCCTTCACTGCGTCCCCAGACGAAGAGGGTCAAGAGGCAGAGCTCCAAAGAAATGGCGGGACACCGTAACAGGCCACTAGACCCAGTACCGGAAAGGAATATGATGATGATGATGATGACGATATTGATCACGACGATGACATTCTATAAAAATATTATCTTATAAATTTTGCTGATTTTCCTACGGTCTATTTCCACTTTCACGATCTAAAATTACGTATGCCCCCACTTCGGAATTTCGCATGCCCGCAACATTATTATCACTGATTGTAGAAAATTAAAAATTACGGTGTTGAGGTGTCACCCAATGGCATACTTTGGTAGCCTCTCTTATAAACCGAGTCAAATTATTTAAAATTTGAAAAGGATGGGTGCACACAAACACAAGCAGCATTGTGAAATCAAAAACAGATTTTTTTTCTTAATAATTACGTTTGCCTAAAAATTACGATTACAGACACCAAAACTTCTAATCTATAGGGTTCCAGTAATTTTTTGCAAAGTCGTTCAAGCAATTTACAGTGTAGACGCTCCGTATTTTCATAAATAACCTTACAAGTTCAATGCCCATGTGAGAACTGAGGTCTGCTGGGTTATTATTCAGCGAATAGTGGTAATTTCTTAGCACTATACGCTGCATAATAACCCAGAAGAGCATAGTTCTCAGCTTCTTTGCGGCGGAAGACTGAAATCACACAATACGGATGTGTCTTATGTGGTAAAGATCCAGGACGCAGTCTGCAGACTGAATCTATGAACCTGCTTTCTCAGCTTCATTTACTGGATGCCTTTACACCCAAGTGACCATTTGTTGTAAGTGCCAGGCTTTGCGAGATATATGGCCGCAAAAGACAGATATCTTGCTGTGGGTCCTGCGGATCCTGCGCTTAGTCACCGTACATAAAAACAATCACACCTTCCAAGGTAGTTCTAAATATCTAGTAACTGTGTAGTTCTAACTGAGTATTAGGGATAAATTTGTGAACTGTAAATTGGAAACGTAGAGGACGGAAGTGTTCATACTCTTCTGAAGGTAATATTCCGGGATCTGATTTCAATAATTCATTAATACCGCAAAAGTTTCAATCAAAATAACCTGTAGTGATATCGCGAGTTGAAACCAGAACTTCAGGAGTGAAAATAACTTAAAATGGATATGAAAACAAAATTTCCCTCACGAACACAGAAAATAATAGCATTTGAACATGATCAGACTGGACAAAAGAGGGCAAGAGACACACACACAAATATATATATATACATACATACTTACATACATATACATATAGTCATAGTAACAGGTAACTTTGTATAGGTTTCTGTTGACCAAACATTAAAAACAAAGAGGCCTAATTTATTTTCTGGCCTTACTAAATTTAGTCTCAATACATTCTTGAATCTACATAAACATACAATGATGTATCAGTCAAACACAACAAAACATTATTATGTTTATTATTGTATTAGGGTAACATGTTTCGATTCTTATAGAATCATCTTCAGGCCCTTCTAAGATAAAGATCCTTAGTTAGCAAAGTTTAAAATGCGCTAAGTAAGGATTTGTGTTTTAGAAGGGCCTGAAGATGTTTCTATAAGAATCGAAACATGTTGCCCTAATACAATAATAAACATAATAAAGTTTTGTTGTCTTTGTTCATCATTGTATGTTTATGTAGATAAAAGAATGTATTGAGTCTAAATTTAGTATGGCCAGAAAATAAATTATGCCTCCTTGTTTTTAATGTTTGGTCAACAGAAAACTATACAAAGTTACCTGTTACTATGACTATATATATATATATATATATAGGTATGTATATAAATATATATACAATAATAAACATAATAAAGTTTTGTTGTATTCGATAAATCATTGTATATTTATATGTATGTTAAACACTTCGGGATGGTAAACATTAAATATTCTTGCATCGCTCGCACAATTTCATTTTAAAAAATGTAACTTCTTTGTTGACACAACGTGCGTTCTTTTTTTTTTTTCAGGATCGGTTCTCATCTATCACAATCCTGATGAGCTTACAAATCCTGGTTTCTTCATCCACAAGTAGTTGGCACCAGGTTCTTCCAAATCCAGTCCTTCGTCGACAGGCACGACAACTTTCTCCACAGAACGACCAGTGCAGTCACTCTTTCCACAGCTTCTTATGCAACCCGGCACCGAAACTAAGAACGGTGAATCCTGAAAGCGCTGCTTCTTTCGCTGCGAAGCTAGTGGCAGAACCACCGACTCCTGTAGCTGCTCTTTCTGTTGGAGTTAAGAACATTGCAGCAGTACCAGAGCTGCAACCAGACCCTTCTTCAGAGTTCTTCCAGAAACAGACAACTCCCAAACCAGTTACACGTCCAACGGAAGTGAAAATAAAAGATCCAGAATTTGTCAATTGTCAGCATCATACAGTTACCGTAACGCCACCTACTACACCCAAGACTATTATAATACAAGGCGAGAGTTCCTTTGCAAGAGAATCTAAATTGGTTCCACAGACTTACTTGCCTCCGCCTGAGTCGCCATCACCGGCACCATCACTTTCTCAACCACACATACTGTCTCTCCCTCTCCAAACACCAACAAGAAACACTCCACCAACGCCGAAACCTTTCTTTGAAGCTTATCCCAAAGCGTCATCTACTTTTGTTCAAAGTCAAAACATTTTGCCACCAAAACAAAATAAACAGTTCCGAACTACCCAACCACCAGTTTCTTCAAGTCCCGAAACCGAAAGACCCATTTTTGAAGGACAGGCAGCTAATCCTTCACAATCAGTAATTCCCAACGATAATGAAATCGATAATTGTAAACATTCTTTTCACAGTTTTTTATGTAACCCACCTACATCGTCTAGAAATAGACGACCATTTAATAACTCCAAACCTAAGCCCGTTACCTCGTTGACAGCGGACAGCTCTTTTGATGACCCTGCCAGATTGCTGCCTCCCTTAGCTCAAGCTACCTTGGAGAAGACAACAACAAAATTAGTAACTCAAGTATCAGCGTCTACTTCAAGACCATTTTCTATTTCAACGCCTCCTACCGACCCAAAATTCTCTGCTGAAGCAGCTCAGAATCCTATTCAAGTAGCGCCGTTGCAAGATCCAAAACAACCCGACATTTGTAAGGACGCGTTTCACAGCTTCCTGTGCCAACCTATCGACACATCTCGAAGAAGACAAAAATATGGCGAGAGGTATCAAAGCACCATAGCACGAACACCTGCTTCCTCTGTTTCTTTAAGAGGAGATAGCTCCTTCATTCAACCTTCGAAATTATTACCAAATTTGAAAGAACCGCCTGTTTCTGTAGGGTCATTCGAAGTATCAAGCACTTCATCTCCTGCATACTTGACGCCGAGATTTAATATTTTGCCTCAGAAGCCGTCGATTTTGTGTAACCTTTCGAAACATTCACCATCTACAGTCAGACCTTATGTGAGTGCTCCAAACGCTGAAACACCGATTCCAGTTCCAAAGGCCGATAGTGCCTTCATTCAACCTGTTGGGTTATTGAACCCATCGACTGTTCCTACTACAATACGTGCAGCTCAACATGAACCAGAATATCCTATTCTTAACGTCCCAGCAGCACAAACTCAAGACGTTGCGATCGTAAAACCGGAGCATGATCAAGAACATAACCATGATCACAGTCACGGGCATGATCATCATGGGATTGACATATGCAAGGACCCATTTCACAGCTTTTTATGCACTCCAGTCTTCCCTTCTAAACGGAAACGACCGACAGGGGAATTTCCAGCAAAGTTTAGGAATCCAGTTCCACCAAATCTCTTAGAAGCAAGTTCTTTCAACCAGCCCATAAAGCTACTTCCATCTGACGATAAGACATTGACAATTAGACCACCAATAACAACCACAGAGAATTCAATCCCACCACAAGAACCACCCTGCACCTCCAAGGAACGTGATATTCAAACACAGGCCGCCCAAACTACTAATACAAAATTTATACCACGGCCTGCACTTCGGACTGACTCTAAGAGCGAAGATATATGCAACAATGTATTTCACTCCGGATGTGACGCAAAAAAATCGGCAACCAAATCATCTCCAGCACAGATTGCACTCCTGTCCCATTCTAATCCGGAAGGTGAGAGTTCGTTCCTCAGCCCTTCCAAACCTCTAACACCTTTGGCTGTAAATGGTCAGGGTACTGAAAATCAGGATTCAGTGCTTGGATATGTATATCCAAAGCCATCGTCCACCCAACAAATTGCAACAACTTTGCCCACATCAACACAGTCCCCTGGTTATATTTATATTCAGCCATCTAAACCACTTAAATATCCAACATCATCATTAAGAGGAGACAGTACGTTCATTCAACCATCCAGAGAGATCGCGCCTCTTAACCTGAGAAGTCAGAGCACTGAAAATCAGGAATCGTCAATAGCGTTCAATGAGTTTTCTGGATATAATTACGAAAGACCATCGACCATACTCCCATATACTAAGCCAGCAAGTACAACAATAAGTGTAACAACAGAAGGTATCTCCGGACAAGACACTGGCAACCGCGAAACAGCACAAGATTACAATTACCCGAAACCGTCTCCATTTCAACAAGTCGTGACACACCGACCATCTGTTGACGGCCTCACATCCTACACGCCATCAGGATACAACTACCCTACACCAGAGAAACAGCTTCAATATAAAAAAACTCTAAATGTGCTACTTACAAGCCCACTGGTAGGTGCAGGTAGTAATACTGAATCTAGGCACTCACTGCCTTCAGTATCACAGAATGGAGAAAGTGCAAAGGCAAACATAACTCAAGCACGTCCTTATGACAATCCATACTCCCCTATCTTTGTTGCACCCGACAATCAGCCGAGGTTTTTAGCAAACATCGGAACTGCAGCCGATCCGAAACCACCCTGTGACCACACGTTGCCCAAAAGGACTGCAATTCAAACACCAGAGTCTCAACCTCTGCCCTCTCCAGCAGAATACGTACGGGGGCCACCTAGTGCTGCAAGTGTTCTGGCGGCTTCCAATAAAGTACCTGATAAATGCAACCACCCATTTCTTGGATATGTGTGCAAGAGATCCAGCGATGGTCAAGTTCATAAGAACAACTGAGAGAACAGACACCCTTCTTGGAAGAATATTTTCTTTATTTAGCTTTGTCTTTGGAATTTTCTTATGTAGCAAGAGCAGGTCTGCACGGGCGCGCACACACACACAGAGTCATATCTTAAAGCATAACTTTCAAACGTGCAAGATTGTAGGTTCTCACGGAAGGACATCGCAAATTAACCTCTTCCACGATGTGACTCCACTTTGTATAACAGATAATTAACAACATTTTTAACGAAAGTAGAAGCCTTCATTTTCTAGTTGAAACGGTAAAAGAGGTGGAATCTATACGTTTTACCGAAACGTAGTTATTCTGTACCAGCCTGAAAGGTGTCACCCGACAAAACGCGGCAATCATCATTTTTCATGTAGTTTCATAAATTTAGTACATCATGCAACTACAGCATGTTACAAGGTACATCCTCTCGTCGTCTTCCAGACATATGACAAAAATGTCCTTAGAAAATTTTGACCATTTATCACCACACACCAATGGTTTTGTCAAATTATATTCTTAATTACTGAGTAGATATTGAAATATTTACACGTTGTGTACCGATGTCCATTTAGCATAAAAACATACACGCTCCTTTTCCGACATTGGACGATTAGCCTAAGATACTGACAGCACCGAAAATCTGCATAATATGGACTTTTCAGTAGACCATAAATAAAGCCGACAGTAAGGGAAAACGAAAGATTTCCAAATTAAATAAAAATGTAAGAAGACATTCTAAACTTACATGACAAACAGACGTGTTTCTAGGCTGAAAAGAAAAGGAGAATAATTTGCTAGACAGTCTTCCTGATGGTTATAATGAAATGCAAGCACTACAGATATTAAGGAAGCGGATTTTCGCAAAAGAAAAAGTAGATTGAAGGAAACACCAATTTATTTTTATCTACCCCATTATTTTCCACTCAGGCTAAATGGAGGCTTTAGGAGGAAGTCGCACGGATGTACCCCTCTGCTTCCCCCATGCTCAGGGGACCGCCGCATGTACCCCTCCAGATATCTAGCTGTTCATGTTACAGTAATTTCATTAGTAACAACTTTGCTATATTAATAACGTAAACAGAAGTTCCACGGATTGATTTTCTCATCTCTTCGTAGCTGACACCTGGTGATGACAGCCATGTTGCAATCGTCCCTAGTGACATGCTATTTAAGCCGGTTGATGAATATGTTTCTTAAAGTTTCATTAATTTCTTGCCGCAACGTGGCGGCAGGAATGAAGAAAAATGAGATCGGGAAAGCTCCAAAAGTAGTCACAGAATTAATGGGGCGTGTATGGTAGGGAAGGGGGGGCTTAATACGGCACCAATGCTCTGGGATTGCTAACATAGGCCGCGAGGAGGAAGGTCTGTTGGGAAAGAGAACGTAATTCAGAATGAGAGATACTTTGAAGGCAATCATCCACAGCATCCATGGGGCCTCTTTACGTGGCCTGATTGTAACAACAAAGTCTTGATTTTTTAAATAATATGAAATGCCAACTTCATGCAACAAGGTAATTTTATTGATGTATTCTTAGCTAGAGCATGTTTCGGGTAGATACGCCCATCATCAGAAGCATTAGACACTGAGTTGCAGCATATGGTTTTCTGCACCGAGTTTTTGGATGGGTGGTGGTCTTGACAGCCGCTGGGTGACTCGCACGGCACCATCCGCACCGAATACACGACTCACCCAGCGGCTCTCAAGACCACCACCCATCCAAAAACTCGGTGCAGAAAACCATATGCTGCAACTCAACATCTAATGCTCCTGATGATGGGCTTATGTACCCGAAACACGTCGAGCTAAGAATACATCAATAAAATTACCTTGTTACATCAAGTTGGCATTTCACATTATTTCATAAGGAAGATGCACGGTCAAACATCCATCATGTCTTGATTTTTCTAGCATAGGCGGGGGAGTGGTGACTGGAGCAAAATATTACACGAGGTGCAAAAAAGAGAACTCGAAAGCTGTCACACATGGGACTTCTTCCTGCTTCTTCAGTATGCAGGATGCGGAAAAACACTGTGCCCAGACTTCATGAGGTGATCAGAGACGACCAAAACAAATATTTATTGTCAAGGAACTGTGTTTCGGAGATGTGTCCTTGCAGCGCTACGGACCGTTATATTGGATCTGAATAAGTTTGGAAATCACGCAAAACCTCTGAAGTATTCTGATTGTATTTTGTACCAGCTTAGAGCAGATGTTCAAACTTATGGCCACCGACCTCGATACACAGCTGACAATGAGGCAGCAGAATTTGACGTGTGCCCTCAAAAATGCCAGGGTGTTGCCTGATGGTTGTTGCTGCCTCAACAATACGGGCAATAAGATCCTCTTCAGAATCAACTGGCGACGTGTAAATCAGGGTTTTAATGTGGCTCCAAAGGAAGAAGTCCATTAGTGTGAGGTCCAGCGACCCGGGAGACCAAGCCATTGGCCCGCCCCGTCCAATCCAGCGATAGTTGTAAATGGTGGTGAGATGCTGATTCTGAAGAGGATCTCATTTCCCTTATTGTTGAGGCAGCAGCAACAATCAGGCAACACTCTGGCATTTTTGAGCGCACACGTCAGTCTCTGCTGCGTCGTTGTCGGATGTGTATCGAGGTTTGGCCGCACGTTTGAATATCTGCTCTAAATTGGTGCGAAATACAACTTTTTTCAGAATACTTCAGTGGAAGTGCTTCTATTCCATCCCTAATGAGGCCCAATTTGACGGTCCATAATGTTGCAAGAACGCATCTCCGACGTTTATTGCTTCACAATAAATTTGTTTTGATCCCTCCTTACCACCTCCAGAAGTTTGGGCATGGAGAATTTCCGTACCCTGCATATTACACCGAAAAGTCACAGAAGAGGGAACAGTGATGAAATGTTTCGACAATTTATCTCGAAACTCACAAACAGTTCCAGGACTCTTTGCACAGTATCACTGTACTCGCTTTTATCAATGGGCCTTGCAGAAGTATAACATTTTGACAGTTAGCATAGGTGACTAAGAAACCTGAATGGGTTACGGGCCGGTCGACACGAAAATTGGGGTTCCGTTTATATCAGGGGCACATATCTGTCTCTTCTCCAAGGCGCCCAGTTCGTTTCTGGGTTTCTCCCAGCCTCTGATTAATTAGGCACCGGGACAAAAGAAACAAGAGAAAATAAATCTAACCACTCACCTCCAACTAGATTCGAACTGCAAATGTGTTGACTTCCACCTCTAATACACATATATATCTATTTTCAAGTAGCAGTGCTTAATTAAACATATGTAGAGGCCAGTTGAAATGTGATGGCACAAGCGCAGAAACCAGATTTCATCTTTCGGCGAAACGGACGAGTCCATTTAAATCTGCGGGGGCGTCAGTTCAGTCGACTACTGGCAGCCGAGGTGTGCGCATCAGCGGTAGTAATGCTGGATACACCATGTTCCGAGGTGGTGT
>Ga0123352_10018222_pt1 | contig 11197 bp, 5 predicted proteins | sample TergutLab28metaG_FD_89700 | JGI IMG/M metagenome (GOLD analysis project Ga0123352, IMG submission 89700) | Labiotermes labralis P1 segment gut microbial communities from Petit-Saut dam, French Guiana - Lab288 P1 | ecosystem: Host-associated > Arthropoda: Insects > Digestive system > Gut ... | reverse complement strand
TGTGTTGTTGGTGGGTTTTTTTCCGCGGTCAGGGGGGGGGGGGGGGGGGGTGGGGGGTTGGGGGTGAGGGGTTCCAGGGCCAGTCTGAACGTAGTAGTTGTTAACACAAAATACGTCCGGCACTTTTACTATGGCTGCCAACCCATTAAGTCGTCTTGTGTGGAGTTATAGTTTCGTAGATTATTTAACAACATCGTTTCAGTCCAGCGACCATACGGCTTAGAATGGAGGTGGAAAACTGGTAATGAATGCGAGATTACAGGCTTCGGCCACCGTATAGTTGAGCCTTTCGCTCTTCTTTGGTGTTCCACAACATAAGTTGGTAGTTAGTTACGGACTTTAGGGACACCTTATCGGTTCCACCTTCAAAGGTCAAGGGCATACAAAACTTGGATACTTTTCATCAGAATATATGCAAAGTGAAATGGCGAGGATATGGAAGAAAGGGATGGTGCGTATTTAAGATACTGTCCTGGAATTTGCTGGAGGAACTGAGGATAAGCACGAAAACCTGAGTTTGAAAGTTGGTGTTCTGGACGAGTTCCGAACCAGGCATCTCCGAAATAGGAACCAGAAGGACTTTTGATGTAGCCAGCTTGTTCGGTCGGCGTCGGAAAACAACGAAAGAAACAAGGAATGTAACGATGTCACCCTGTTTTCTTTCTCGTTCGACGCTTACAGTCACGTCTATTAACTGCTGTCTCCAGTGAAAACGATTAAACAGACCGCTAGTGAGGCATGCCCTGAGCCAGCTTAGGTAAAGTTGTCCCTCTGTGTGCCCTGAAGGCATGTAGGGAGTAAAGGTATAGCTCCACTAATTCCGAATCTCGGCACTACATGGAATTGAGTGGTCAACTTCACACCCCGGCCGTCTGAGCCCCGAGAAAGAGCCCACGGTATTCATTGAGTAGGAGGCTGGGTGGGCCACAGAACCTGTATGGACGTTTGGGAGAAGAGAAAAATCCCTCGCCTCTGCCGGGACTCGAATTCCGAATCTTCCAGCCCGTAGACTAGTCACTGTACCGAGTAGTCCGAATTTGTTTTAGTACTACTGTGACGTCTATTTCTTATCACCAAGGTGGTCAGTTTCTGTGAGAACTGACGATACCTAACTACTATACCATAACTATACAGCCCCGGCAGTACATTACGTGTTTCATCCTGTTGTATACTAATCGTGTGCAGTATATGTACATGAATTCAATCCCATATGTAGTTTCATTTATATCTTAGTTACCGGTCTGTCTCGCTACCAAATGCGTACGTTACTTCGCATATCACTTGTTACTCTGTTAACTTATTTTTTTCTGTGGCGCAACAGCCCAACTCGGGCCTAGGCCACCTCATTGTTGAGGTTTCTAGATCGAACACAATTGGATACACACACCGGTAAGGCTCCTAACAACGAGCGATCAGCCCGTTGCAGAGGCCGCTACCTACACAATACACAACAAACACAAGAGACGAACATCCATGCTGTCAGCGTGATTCGAAGCCGCAGTTCTAGCCATTAAGGCTGCAGTATAACTACGCTGTAGACTGTACGGTCACCGGGATTTGTCTCTGTTATTTTGATGAATTTGATAATAAGACCAGTGGTTTGTGAACGGCGATCCACGAGAGGATCTGGGGCTAAGCCCATGAGAGTCATATCGACCCTCCCTTCAAGTCCATAATCGCCGCATTCCTTATTGTCCCTTTTCTTCTCCTATTTCTTTCTAGGTAGCCGAGCGGGACGAGTATCGTGACAATATGCTCTATATTTTCTTGGTACGGAGTTACAAGTTCTTCCGCTATGTTTGTGTAGTAAAACCAACTAGATGCACCAATGTATCAAATTTATTTTATTTTGGAATGACACTCTACATGTTTCGGACCGTCTTTCCGTCCATCATCAAGAGTTCAAGACTGTACATGAAGCAACAAGCATATGTCAAACAGATACTGCTGCCTGCTTGCTAGCAAACAAATTTATTTTATTTTGGAATGACACTCTACATGTTTCGGACGGTCTTTCCGTCCATCATAAGGAGTTCAAGACTGTACATGCAGCAACAGGCATTTGTCAAACATATACTGCTGTCTGCTTGCTAGCAAGCAGACAGCAGTAAGACGGAAAGGCCGTCCGAAAACTTGTAGAGTGTCATTCCAAAATAAAATAAATTTGATTCATTGGTGCATCTAGTTGGTTTTACTAGAAATATATTAAGATGCACGGCCCTATGAACGTCTAGTTCTTCCGCTAAGTTTAGAACAATTTACAAAATTAATTATTTACTGTTCAAAGAGGCATAAATATTAAAAATTCTCCTTTCAACTGAGTGAAAGTGTAAACAGCTTGTAACTTGTCTCAAATGAAACTAAGGAGAGTGATTTATCCCTTGCTATAGTGACTCTGGTTTAAAGATCGTTCTTGCGTATGGCAGTTATGCGTTGCTCTAAACACAGCCAGGTTAAAACATAATAAATAGCGCTTCACCAAGTCAACGCGGCAAATATAGTTACTGTAACATATGAGATATAGCAATCTGTAAAGAGAAAATAATTTGCTGATACTAAAAGTGCCGTTGGTTTAACGCGTCCATACGTCAGCACCCCTCCTGATCAGAGACTCTTTAATAACTAACACTTGTTTGTTTTAACCAAGAAATAGGGACAACATATGTCTATGGCCTTCATATCTACAGCTATGTTAAAAGGAACGTGATATTTAGTACTTCAGCACAAACATTTCGGCTTTAGACCAGATGTGGGCAATTATTTTTCTTCTTGAGACAGGTGGGATTTATTTTGAAGTGACCACAGCACGAATAAATTTAACACGTGAGCTAAACTCTCTTAGCAGCAGAGAACGAATGCTCAGCACCTATATAGCAACAGCGCGTAATTGGGCACGGCCTGTCATACTGTCACGGCATGCATTAATGGTATGACGCAGAAATGTTTAGCAAATTTGGACTCGTGATTAGCCTACATTGTTTAGACTTGGCGATGGATTATTTCCCTGTAGAAGAAGTGGGACACTGGTTGATTTTATGTGACAGAAAATATGAAACCGTGAAATTAAACATAATAAGTTAGTAGTACTGAATTCAAAAAACAGATTATGTGACGCATGTGAAGTATGTCCATGACAGATTGTCCAATTTCGTAAGATCATTAAAATTTGAAGATACTCGCATTTGCAACTATGCCCGAGTTACTGGCATCCTCAATCATGCACTTCGGCTCACCGACTCGCATTTAGCGTTAACACTCTGAGGCACAGTGGTTATTATAGGATAGTCGGGCGCGGAGTGTGAATCCACTGCACGCAGTAGGAACCTATAGCTGCAGTGGGTAGTCGAAATCCACAAAAAGCGGAGAATCTCTTGTGGCTAGATGGGCGATTATTAACTTCTCAGAAGGGCATGTGCAGTTATTCATACAGTATTCCTTGTCCCATTTCATGGCCCGTTGTTCCATGTAAATGTCTGCATTTGTTTGCGATTTCGTACCAAATTACTTCTTATGAAAAACATTAAGAGCATTTTGAGTCTAATCCTTCAGATACTTGTTTCGCATAATAGTCTATATCAGTCTCTCAAGAGCGTTAGGCACTGGATTTCTAGGGACACGTTTTGCCTCATGACACTCCGTACGGCTGTGGGCTGACATAATATACAAATATATGTATTGTAGAGTTCTGAAAATTTATGCACTGTAGAGTTCTGAAAATTTGTCTTCCAGTTATCTTACCACATTGCGTAAGAAATAAGTTAATGTGCAATCTCACACAAAAGCCAACGTTTATAAGAAGCAAAATAATTCGTAGCAGTCCCTATGAATGCAGTAAAATACCAAATAACACTTCATTACATTAACTTGAAGGTTCGTATCTTCTGAATCTTATACAACAAAGAATATTCTATGTGTAACATTAGGGAACAGAGTGTTTATCTCTGAATATAAAGTTGAATTTAGTTCTTTCTTTCTGGGGGCCGGGATCCTGTAGACGGTGTAGTGACTGGCTACGGGCTGGACGGTCCTGGGATCTAATCCCGGTGGAGAGTAGTTTTCTGCAACCGTCCAGACCGGCCCTGGGGCCAACTCAGACTCCTACTCAATGGGTACCGTGTCTTTCCCGGTGGTAAAGCGGCCAGGGTGTAGCGTTTACCACCCATCCCAGCTAGCGCCGAGGTTAAAGAAAGAGTAGAGCGATACCTCTAATCCCCCCCCCCCCTGGGCCTTCGTGACTTGTTCTAGAGAGAACTTTGCCTTTTTAATAGTTTTCTGTGCTTGAAGTTGAACAGATGGAATGGGCCCGCCCTACCATGTATTAGTGTTAGATATAAGGAGGTAAAGGTAAAGCTTTCCCTGTACAGCCATGAAGGCACATGCACTGGAGGTATTACTCCACTCATTCTTAACCGTGGCACTGGATGGAAGTGAGTGTTTAGCCTCACGCCCTGGCCGCTTTACCTCTGAGGAAAGATACCTGGTAGCCATTAAAAGGGGAATGGATGGGTCCCACAACCCATCTGATCATTTTGGAAAAAGAAATTTTCTTGCTTCTGCCGAGATTCGAACCCCGGATCGTTCATTACGTAGTCTGGTCACTGTACTTGCTGTGCCGTTCCGGTTCGTAGGTTGCTTAATTTAATTTGGCAAGCTGCAGATTTTTTTTCCTCTAAATGGGACCGAGAGTCAGAGGAAAACCACGACGATCGGGAAAGTTGTTATGGCTGAGATTCCGAGTCAGGAACCTCCAGAGTACAAATCGCTCGCACATTCGTTTGAGGTAACTTCCGCGATAAACGTTAAAACTCAGCTGATTTTATGACATGAATTTTTGTCCAGAATCGCTAAAATTTAGCCGCTAACTTCACTGGCATTCGAACGCGAAGCAGGTAACGGCATGTGAGTGGGTGGCATGTGACGTCACACTGTCCCGTTAGTATTACTACTACGACTACACGTGACCCAGCTCTATTTAACGAAGCTCCATTGTCTATAGCACTACCAAAATGAGTCTTGCTTGTCCAAGCGGCTTCGCCACGGTACATTTCCAAGGATGTGACTTCGTTCCCCAGAACAATGCCGCAGAAGACTCCCATCTCTTGTGATATGACGCCGCGTCGACTGGTATATAGAAATCGACGTGGGCAGACTACATTTTCAGTGTAAGAGGAGTCCATTTACTTCTTGCTTCCATATGACACTAAGAACACCTCGCCTCTGACTACACTTAACTACACGCAGCCTTTGTTTTTACGGAAACGGCTGTTGTTTTCATCAGTGACTTAGGACAGTGCAGCTACGGCACATTGTGCATGGGTTTCAGTGGCTGGCTTGTGACGAAACTACAAAGACCTACTAATCCTGTTCTATGACCAACTTAATATTTGTCACTGGTCTAGGCTTTGGTATGTTTAGACAAATGTAAATGTGAAGAAGCTCTTTGCTTATTTCAATACCACCACAATAATATGCGGGGCTACGAATGTACACCTCGAGGTTTGCTTAGCCTTCGACAATAGACGGAGACGAGCTGTGTAGCCGCATAACCTGACAGCTTTACCACCGAGGAAAGATTCGGCCAGGTCATGGTGGCGAAGGGAATCAAAACCCGCGCGTTTCGTCATTCAGTCTAGTCCCTCTACCAACAACAGTGGGGCTCACGATATGAAAACAGCACTGTTCAAGGCTGTCAAAGCGGTGACTGTGGAGATTGCCGCCTTCTGTAGTATGACGCCGTGTAGCCTGGCGGGAATTAAGCAGTGTTACGGACAAACATGTTGCTTCCATTTCAATTTACCCAGAATTTGGAGGCCTCTGGAATGTCTGTAAATATCCAAACTGTACGAAGTCACATTCCTAAAAAAGGAAATCTTCATAGCCAACGATGACTGTCAGTTTGTTGTAATTTACACTGTACGAGTACAATAAGCTAGTCAGTGATTTAAAGTAAATCACAAGAAGTTCCGTTTGCTTGAAATTATAGCGTAATGGAGGATCATGCAGTGCCTGTATATGATTAGTTGGATCGACTGTTCAAAGTCACTGGGTATGAAGGAGAGGGTCGCAGGAATGACCACTAAAATCGCTAGGCTTGTGCCCTTGGCCACCTTTCTATGGGACCATCTGAAGAGTCTGGAATACTCTGAGAAGGTACGCGACCTGGCCAATCTGCAGCGCCGGATCATACAGCCTGCGTGGCACTGACAAGTGACATTTTGACGTGAGCGCAGCGGCCCGGGTGACTCGCTTCCATGGCGAACATGTGTAAGATACAGTACAAAGTGTCACTTTTCCTCATATTTCCAAATAAATGGGGCACTTTCTAGTACGTGGCATATTACTAGGACTCTTTTATTGACCACCAGAATGACAATCAGCCGGGTGCTCTTTCGACGAGGATAAAATGGCCAGTGAATAAAAGTGCGCCTTCATTTCCACTGTTTTGAGGGCACGGAAACAAGACCCAGGGATCACCATCTCCTTCGAACGGTCCACATCAGCACTTGCCCATATTCCTCTTCCATTCCGTTCGCAACAATAATTTTAATGATAATTAAATGTCGCAAACTTTGCGACAAGCGTTTTGGGTGGTTGACACTCTAGTGGAGAACAAGTAGAAATCAGAATGGTTTTAGCCTGTACTGTACATCATTAACTAAGACGGTAAGAAAAAGAAAAATCAGTTTTTGTGGACATTATGGAAAGTGCCCGTGTGGTTTATTTAACTAACGCTGTCCAACACCGTGGCCAGTGGAAGTGTTTACCCGACAATGTTGCCTGCTGCTCATGTTGACACTCCTTTATGTACACTTGTTTGCTTTTTCACTTTTCGATATACAGGCGGTCGTGACGTCTTCACAGCTGTATCGTCCCTGCCAAGCAGCCTGCCATAATATCACAGCTCTAGAGTGTTCCAGAGTGATCCAGTTATTCTAAGACTTTGAATTTTATTTTTTAGCGCCGTCAGTCTAAATACCTCCCTGTAGGCCACGACCACCTCTTGAACACCTTCTCTTATTCAGCATCACTTCCATTTTCCCATTTCCGTCTCATTAAACGCCATCTGTGTGACATACGCCATTTAAAAACAGTGTTACATAACTTAAGAAATAAATTAATAACTGGTCGCACGTTACATGAAAGGTATGGGTTTTACACAAGCACCAGGACAGCTGTATCATCATCGGTCACTTGTTTCAAAAAGATACCTTCAAAGGGCTGCTTTCAGTGAGGGGATTTAAAAAAATACATTGCGAGATAACAGAACCAGGATTTCTGTAGTATTCCTCCTACTTACAAATTTCTCACTACGTTTTTGAACATATTTGAGAAAGTGACAGTGACTGGCCAGATGCTTGAATTTTCACAAAGGAATGTGATACGAATACTGAAGGACATATTGCTTCCAAAGAGAAGATGCGACGGCCATAATAGAGAAAATAAAATATACCTGCGCAATTAGATGTTATGAGAAAATTTAATGAAAATGCCCACATTTCACTACCGGTATGTGACCTTCAGAACTCGTTCTGAGATGTAGGTAATCCTTGACCTTTCAGGTGAGGGTGTACGGCGAGAAAGTTTCAGATTGGAAATGAAATCACAAAATAACAACATTGTTCGATTGTTACGAGGCCCCACGGTCTCCAGAAATTATTTATTCTCGTGTAATGCGTGCTTCTTGTATGGAGTAATTTATTTTTCTGAGTGAACAGTTCCAGTTGTGTGAAACAGGTTATCTCGCGACAGAACTAGGTTACACGCTGTCACTTCTCACGGGATGATAACGTATGAATAAAATAAGGACTAAACAAGTAATCATCGAACACAAAACAGTACGGCGTAAGGGACGAATGAAGAGGACATACGCCGCTTAAGTGACCTAAGAACTTGTCGCCATGATACATCACCAAATATGAATAAACACCACACGGTACCCGACATCGAATAAGGCATCATACAAAATTCAACAACTCAAAGCCATTACCGATGTCTGTCACTTTATAAAAGATTTTAACGGTTTAACCATCGCCTTATTTTAATTACGAATAATTTAATCCATTAAAGAAGTATTGGAATTGAAAATATATTCATAAGAAGTCAGATCTTGCTTCCACAATGCGATGGGTATACTTCTTTTAATATTTTCTTACAGCCAACCTGATGATGGCCCCGTGGAGTCGAAACATGTAGCTGTATGAATACTTTCTAAAGTTGTGTGTCGATGGCTATTTGTTCATTCCCTATTTTATAGTCCAACACAGCGGGATGCATACTTTTAAAATTAAAAAAGATATAAATAACAGCTATTGTGGCCAATGTAGGCAGTTTCGGTGACCGGGAGGCGGTAGGGAGGTGCGCAGAAGCAGTAAGAGACTGTTTACTCACTGCATATTAACATGTTACAATATCAGTTTACTGATGTTATGTCTACACAGTACGCATTTGAAGACCACTCTTAAGTAATTCCACCTACAAAATGAATGTAAGCTAACACTTTCCATTCAGCGCAGTTGCATCAGTGCTCAAATTTAAATTTAAGTAGTCGTCAGCCCGTAGTTCGAGAAGTTTGGTGCAGTTGTTTTGGTCCGAATTTCGTACTGCAGCTAGGCGAAAGCCTCAGAAGTGTAGAATTTCGACCTACGGTATTTGAAACGGACGAATTGAGCGCACCACAATTTGGTGAAGAACTTGAAATGGGAATAGAAGCAGAAGACGAACCATGGAAATGTTTGGTTGTGCTAAATGAATAAGGCCGTAGAGTTACTGGAATTAAAGACAAGGATCAGAGCTTTGGTTTCATGGAAAAAACTGAAGTTACAGATTTTCTAAGATGGAAAATAGCTAAATTGGAAGCGTGGGGAGGAAGTCAAGAGGTTTTTGTCGTATCCATGCTATTAGAATTTACTGAGAAATAATGCTGCTTATTGTTATTATTATTATTATCTTTTGGAAAGAGACTTAGCCCTAAGCATGAGTAACCGGTACAAAAATGTTTGATCTCACCTTCATTTCAGTGTTTTGTTTTGTCAATATGCATAATGCTTCAGAAAATACAGCAGTATTAAGACGGCAGTTATCTTTCTGGACCGCCTATACAGACTTTCAAGGAAGATTTTTATTAAACTTAATGTAAAAATCAGTTCAGTCTACAATAGTGCGGTTTATAATCGAAGAGACCCACTGCAAAGACTAGAATGTTGTAATACGATTGTTACGCAGTGTTTCGGATTTGGCAGCCGTTTTGTGCACCGAACCGAAACTTCAGGTTACATGAAATACGGTGATATCTGAATTCAGCGACCATTGTCTACTCAAACACCCTTCTACATGCATTTATTTTAGAAATTTCTGTATATAGTGAGAAATGGGAAAAACATGAAATAGGGGAGGACAATTGGCTACCAATAGTATGGAATTATAAACATACAGAGATAAGAAGGAGATTCTGACGCCGGTACAGTCATTGAGTTGTGTAATTTGCACAGAGTTGTAATTTCTCCAGTGTGAACCTAAGGCAATAATTCTATAAGGATATAGCAGTCTTAACACAACTTGACCTTTCTTCAGTGTGCCTTATAAATGTGTTTTGCACTTCTGAACGAATTTGACGCTTACATTTAAGTCATTTTTCATACGCTAAATTCTTTTTCAATGTGTAAAATAACTACTCACCGTAGTGTGGACAGCGCCGGGCGGTCGCGCGCACATGTTCACTACACTAAGCCAGCATCCTGTGTGCCTTGCACGTCACTACTTGACTGCCTTTAGAAGGCCATGCTTCGCTGAAGATTCTTCCCGTCCGGAGGCGCCACGGTGACCCACTTGCCTTTGCATGCCGCGCGAGGGTGCCGTGACATCGTGTTACTCTCTGTCTCTCTCTCTCTCTTTTTTTTTTTTTGGCGCGGCATGGAACATTATTGGCTAACACTAGTTTAATTTCATTTGATGTCGAATTAAGAAAGTTTCTACAGTGAAGAGATGTTACAGGAACATCTAAATTCAGGTAAGACTGAATGATGTTTACTACATATTTAGTTTTTAAATATTACGTACATAACTGATATTGCTACAAGACATGCGAAATGTATATCTTGATCATAAAGTTCCATAGAATTTCTCGTGAAACGTTTTGTGACTTAAAAAAGTATGATCATGGAAATGTGGGATTTGAGGTTCTCATGGAGGGATCAATGAAGTTTGACTTAATTTTGAGAAGTCACACTGTCGCAGTTGTATGATTTATACCAAAGTTTTAGAGGAACTTGCTGCCCCCCTCTACAGGGTAGAAGAGAACTTTCATACTCTAAAGGTAGAAACACTACATTCCTCCAAAACATGATACATATATACCGAATTACATATCATCACATCACAGAAGATTGTAACTTTCAACTTGGCAGTGATTAACAGCTTATTATGATGGTGACAGGTCTGTTGCAGAGGACAGCTGTACTAGAGAGAAAAATAATACAGAAACAGAGATATTGTATGAATATAATTATTATGAGGTTTGAAGTTCTTACAACAGTGTATATGAAGATTAAGGACATCTGGGATGTGACATTATGTAGTTAGGTAAGTGGGTACCAATCCTTGAGGAACATGCTGCCTCTTCCACCATGAAGGTAGAAACATTTTTGACTGAAACATGGGTACTTGTCAACCAAACTACATGGCATTGCATTACAGAGGACAGTATTTTTGATGTAATTATTATTTATAAAATATGTTGTCATGTACATATATACAGATATATTATGAAAAGTTGACATTATAAGTTATTCCCCAAACTTGTTATTGTAACAAGTCTAGAATAAGAGCAAGAAAGCTCTCTGCTGTCTTCATCTCAACCACTGTCATAAATCTTCTAATGCATGTCTGCTTGTGTGAATGTGTCATGTAGTTTCTTTTTTGCAAAGATTTTTGTCACTGCTTCTTCCATTTTGATGTTGTATTTACTGAGTACAGAATTCAGTGAATTCTGTTGACTGTAAAAAGCCAAATTGAGAGTTATACGTCTTACCTTATGTGAAGTACCATAGCTAATTTTGCTTCAATGCTGAAGTTTTAATGTTGTATCTTATGCGTATTGGACCGTGCATCATCTTGATATTTGAATAAAGGTTGACCAACTAGATGACACTTGCTTTATTATATATTGCTCAACATGTTTCAGACGTTAATACGTCCATCT
>Ga0123352_10018221_pt1 | contig 11197 bp, 6 predicted proteins | sample TergutLab28metaG_FD_89700 | JGI IMG/M metagenome (GOLD analysis project Ga0123352, IMG submission 89700) | Labiotermes labralis P1 segment gut microbial communities from Petit-Saut dam, French Guiana - Lab288 P1 | ecosystem: Host-associated > Arthropoda: Insects > Digestive system > Gut ... | reverse complement strand
CGGGATTCGATCCCGGACCGTCCAGCCCGTAGTCAGTCATTATACCGACTGAGCTACCCGGCCCACTATGTTTATTCTACATTATATAATTACATACAATATGTATAATTCATATAAGTATTTCTCAAAATTGTTGTGCTCCTGGTCCCCTTTTGAACTTCATTTATCTGTGTGGTTCCCCACCCTTTGTAGACGCTGTTACTTATAAATAGAATTTACTTTATGCCAAATTGTTGATTTATATATTAGAATAAATTTATATTATTTTTAAGTAAAATATTTTGTCATTAAATATTTTAAGTATAACACATTTTCTACTTATACGAGCAAAAAATATCCTGTTGTTAATTGGCATTATATTCAGTGCGTTTCTTGGGCCTGATAAACTCTTGCAAGTTTTTTAATATCTGGTTACTCTGAGGTCAATGACAAGAGAAGATAACCTCACTTCGGATCGTCAAGGCTGTTACGTAATTTTGACAGCAAATAAGTAACCCAACTGAAACCTGATTCAACCAGACAAGATGTGGGAAGAGCAATAAAATATACCTCTTACATTCTGTGCTGCGGAGGATGCAGGGGAGACGGGAAATATTGATTAAATTTGAAATTTGAAATACTTTATTCATGCAGCGAAGTTTCGTTGACCTACTCAAAACTTATTACGGCCCCCAGTTTTCCGTCATTGTTCTGTCGTTCTCTAGAAACATGGAGTGGCCCTCTGGTGGACCATATGACCCACGCTGAGGAAGAATGATCTATAAGCACTAGATTAGCCTAGTAGAAAATCCATGATTCATAATTTTATTTGTAGATGATTTTACTTTATCTTGTACAATTAAAGCATTATAAAGAGGACTACACTAAAGCGTGAGATGATCTACATAAATCGAAAGTATTATTCTTTAAGCAAGAAAAGAGGTTGAACGAAAATAAGAAATGGAATATTTATGACCAACCACTAGAAACTACACTAGAAATAAACTGTGGCTGTGGTTATTTTACATGTATACAAAATATGAAATTGGTTACTAATAAATTTAATTCGGGAGGGCTACATGAGAAGCATGTAGTGGCAACTTGGAATGTTGGAAACCATCTCAGCGTTTGCTTATAGACACAGGGAAACCAAGAAAAACATGTGTCGAGGTGGCCGGTCGCAAGACCATCCGAATACTGACTTCTAGCCAGCAGTCCGGCATCTAAAGTAAAAAGTAAAAGTAAAAGTAAGAAGTAATGAAAATTGACTCTAGAATTACGCATGGTGCGGCTGTGTGGGGCCTAAATGAAAACCGATTGAAAAATTACCAGTACAGTTATAAATAAGAACTTACTCAAATTTGCAGCATATTTTCAACAAACAGGAGGACGTAAAAAGTGATGATTGTGGCGCATAAAATCTTAAAATGCGGAAGAAGGCCAATTAAATTAAAAGACAAAAGTTTAAAAAAATCGCTCAGCATTATATTTGAAAACCTCAACAGAGAATTTTATGTAACATATAAGCAATCTATGGTAAGTAAGTTACATGTAATTAAAATGCCGTAGCTATAGATGAAGTTAACATTTGTTGCGAATATAAGTGAATTGATTTTATGACAATTCCAGGCGAAATAAAACGGGAAATTGGCGAAATAAAAGCCTAACTTATCAAGTTCAGTCTAAGGTATAGATTATGAGAAGCAAAAAACGAAAGAAAGGAGGCTTCAATCAAGCTCGAAAAATGTTCCAAGAAGAGTTTCTGAGGCATCATTGTTATTATTTCCTTGAAGACAATTAAATAATGAAGTGGAGGACACCAGGGAAGAAGCTGAAGTAAAAATCTAATAGAATAAGAAAGTTACAGGAGTAAATAACTGCTTAATTACACGTACAGTGAAAAGAAAATGTCCCCGCCCCCGCCTTCGCTGTAGAGTGCTGCTGTCTGTTCCAGCAACATCATATTCAGCAGTGCAGTTGTGAATATGTGCAAGATACTCGGAACATAACTAATGCCGAACGTCTGTTGTGTATGTGGAAACCACTCGTTCATAGCAGCCACACGTATAGGCACTAACTTCCAAAAGTTCTCTGAATTCGCTGTTATAATTTATAGGAAATACTACAGTATGTATAGAAATGTACTTTGATATCCTTCGTCGCCGTAGGGGTGCTTGTCAGAAGAAAACACCCCGAAAAATGGTGAATCAACAGTTGGTTTTTCCTTCACAACAATGCTCCAGCACACCGGTCGGTTTTGGTCAAGGGTTTCATAGCAAAGAACAATGTGACAACACTGGAGCATCCCCACTCTCCTGACATGGCTCCGGCCTATTTTAATCTGTTTCCTCGACTGAAATCATCATTGAAGGGAGGGCGCTGTTGTGATGCTATGACATAATTAAGAATGCGACGGAAGAGCTGAAAGGGCTTTCACAAAATTGTTTACAGGATGTTTCCAACACATCTACAGTCGTTAGCAGAAGTGTATAGTTGCATATGGGAACCAATTTGAAGAAAATGCGGTTTAAATGCGGTGTTTTGTATTTCTCAGAAATAAGTGATTCCGGGAACATTTTGAAGCTACCAGGTAGTACAGCACCTTGCTGAACAAATGATAGGCATACTATGGACTGAAAGGTCTGATCCAGAATTATTATAAATGCAGTTGGTTATATTAGTTTTACATCCGATTGCCTCTCCATGTGCGAATCTTGGAATACTAGTGTGTAGAAGAGTAATAAGAACGTTATTAATTTAATGTGTCAGTTCTACCGTCGCATCCAAACCGAGCGTAGCGCTGCCGCGGCTCCCACATGTAGTGGCGTACCAACAGAACTACCCCGAATCCAACCAACCGTGTCACTTCTTATGCATGGTCGTGGCCACTTCAAGCGATCTGCCATGGTCCCGCTTGAAGCGGTTGCCCTATCGTTACGGACAATCTATCGCCCAGGCGAGCGACGTGGGACGTCAGATGGCGAATATCGCGCTGTCAACTCCTTCCAGACACAAGTGGTCCACGCCCCCCTCTCTATTCTCACCCCCAGAGATAATGCTTCCCGATAACTTCCGTAGGAGCTACTGATTGTATCTCCACCACGTTTTTCAGAGGAACAGGACTGAAGTACAGTAATTCTACTGTCACTGTAAATAAAAACATAAATTGGGCAGAACGTGTGGTCACTTAGGAAAGTTCATTACTGGAATGTAAAGCTTCAAAATAATTCCGTGGAAGCTTTTGTTCTGCTTTTCATGTCACTTATTTAGTAAGACTGAAACTAAAATAAAACTCTAGGATTCAAACACAAAAGCACTGCTTTGACCAGTATTCGACAGGCATTCCTCCAATACTCTTCACTGTCGCAGCCATATAGCTGACGGGAGAAACACAACTGTGTGAAGCGCGGCTTATCCTTGACATTGACAAGCAATTTCGCAATAATCTCAGCATTATAAGACGTGCACAAACACTATAATGTGTAAAGTAATTCCATGGAAGAGGGTCCTATTGTGAAGGTAAGGGTTTCTGAGGTAGTCAAGAAATTCCCCACATTTATGGAGTCAGAATATTCATTTCCATGTTCAGAATAACTCACCACTCGCCGCTGTCCTGAGCCATGTCAATCTATTCCTTGCTATCGCATCTTATTCTTTGAAGATCCATTTTAATATTACTCTACTATCTACATTTAGGTCTTCCAAGAAGTGTCTTTCCACGCGGTTACCCCACAAAAACCCTCTATGCACTTATCTTCTCCCCCACTTGCACCACCAACTTAAGACGCCTTGATAGGCTCACCCGAATAATATCTAGTGACAAGCAGGCCAACACATCACGAAGCCGTTCATTACGCAATTTTTCCCAGCCCCGTGACCTCCTCCCTCTTTCCACATGGCTTCCTTAGCACCCTATTCTCTAAAACCCTCAGCATATGTTCTGTCCGTAACATGTGACAAAAATTTTCACACACACACATAAAACAAGAGGCAAAATTGTACAGTAATATATTTTAATATTTAGGCGTTTAAATAGCTAATGGGAAGACAAAAGTTTCTGAAGCGAATGGTGGCAAGGATTCCTCATATTTAATGTGGTCTTCATTTCTTTATGCATGAGTGTCTGATTTAGATCGTTTTCAAATGAATGCACTGCGCCACAATCTGAAAGATGTTATTAGTTATTGTTATGATATGATTTTGACCTGCGATTTGCTCTCGAGGCAGCACTATATACATACTTTGCTTGTTATGCTAAGTCTAATTCACCCTCCTTATTTGCGACCAGTGAAGAAGCCGTGTGTTCTCGTCAAGTAAATTGACGTCATGAACACAGAGCGGAAAATGATGTGCCACATTCAAACTCAATGCCCCCTGGTGTGCTGGGAATTCCCTTGTGACATATGTCACGGTAAAGGAGAGAAGTACTGAAGATAAAACATCTCCTTGCTTCAGACCATTCTGTATAGGAAATAAATCGGACAAACACTTGCCTGTCCGGAAGTTGCTACAAGTTACATACAAATGCTTTTTTATTTAGCTATTTTCGTGGGAATACTGAAATAAAAAGGTAAATCAGTCCCATTACTGGCCCGAGGTGCCCAGACGGTTCCAGGAATTTAAGGTTCCCAGATTACGTGACAATGGCCCAGAATGGTGGTAAGATTGTCAGCCTTACATATCGGCAGTTTTTACCCCCAAGAAATACTTCTGGTACTCATTTTTGTTAGAGGCTGAGTCGACCCCAGGGCCATAGTGCGATCGGAAGGATTATGTCAATGAAAAATTCCAATGACACCATCTGGGATCTAACCAGCGACCTTCCAATTTGTAGCGCAGCACCTTAACTACTGAGCTACCGCAGTACACATAATAACATAAATGAGAATATAATACAAAACCTCTCTCCTGACTGAATCATACGCTACCCTAAAATCCACAAACCGCTGATGCACCGTGTCACTTTAATTCCATTACTCTGAATTATTTTGCGAATCAACTATATGTGATCACTTGATACGTTACTTCGAAATCCACATTGATGATCCCTAAGAATGTGATCTACAGAGGAAGCAAACCTTGTTCGAAAATATGTGGTATTCAGTCGGTAAGGGTGGTATGCCTGGATAATTAACCTACTGCGATCTGTTTTATCACCCTTATTATATATCAATGAAGTGTCCTAATTTATGAAATACAAAATCATATTTTATCGTGAGACGTTCAGTTCCCCAATAAAACTAACATCCAATCACTGTAACTATAAACATACAGTATAAGACAATCTTGATGTTTGTGTGACCGTGCATCACTGATACAATAATACAAACAGCCAACTAGATGCAACAATAACAATTTTATCAGTAATTTCAATCAGCTCAACATGTTTCGGGCGATAATTTCGCCCATCATCAGGAGCACTAGACTGTGTTTACGGCTTGTGGTGTAATGCACTGACGATGCTGCCTGCTGGTGACGTTGTCACCAGCAGGCAGCATCGTAATACTTATTGTTTTTTCGGCAACAATATACACAGGCGCCTCACTGCTACGTCATACGTAAACTGCCTCTGTTTTTGTTAATTGTCGACTTCCCGGCAGCTGAAACTTTTTTCTTGCTTTCCCGCAAACTTCATGGTATCGGAAAATCTTCTGCCCAAAACATTTTAGCATTTAAAAACTAAATTCTTTTAACTTGAAGTGCAGAAAATATATTTTATACTGAGAGTTCTCGGAAAGATTACTTGCTGCAAACACTAGCTAAATCAAATGTGCCCTCTTAATGATATGCCTGGTCCTCAAAACAGTCTTCATTTTCCCTGCGAAACGCAGATTTTAGTGGTTAAGAGAATGTGGCACCTATGTCATGAAGGCAGCTGAATAGAAATTATCACATTGTCACTTTCTCAGGAAAACTAACACGACAGCAACTTCTAACGGTATTCCAGTAATAACATAACAGGATTTTCCGAATCGGGTTTTACATTTCGCAAGAAACAGTGTGAGCACTATGAATAGTACATCGTTATTCCACCCAAATTATTTCCAGATATGGTGTCATCGTCTACCGAGGAAAAAGATGTATGGGAGGCAAGAAAATGCCAGCTGCGCCCACTGCACAAATGACAGTCACTCTTACCTCTTTCCCAGTCGGTGTTACAGCCGACTTGTTTCTGACCTTTCGATCGATACCCCAGCTTCGTGCACGATATCAATGTATATGTTGGTGGAAATTTGTATTTAAGAATAAGCTGTTCTGCTTTTCTGTGAAACCGAGTCAATTCTTTACTGAAACCGACTATTCTATTAACACAAGTGATTTCCGTTTTTCTTACGCTTCCTTACTGCTGCCATTCATATTCCAAAAATACCGGCGGCGAAAAGTGGACATAGTGCACAAATTCGACATAAATTTGGTGTCATGAAGGATGTACACATTCAGAAGAAAGGAAGAACTCTGTACGTCCGTTCTGCCAATCTGCATAAATGTTATGCCTAATTATGTAAGGTGTAATATATTGTGAAAAATATTGATATCCAACACACAATACAATCCTGTTCCTTTGATTCAGTAAATAATTCATTATGTTCATGCTCCATTTATCTGTCTTACTACAACAGATGCTGATTCCATTTTCGGTAACGTAGGTCAAACCTACCATTCCAGGGGGTAGTTCTTTTTATTTCGTAGAATTATATTACATTTAGGCCTTTGCAGAGACGGCAATAGGTACGTAGAGTTCAAAACGTTGCCTACTTTAATTCATTTTCTTAAAAAAAGAAGAATTTTAAGAAAATATTTTACCCTCAAATTACATCTACACGGTTCTTGTCCAAATGCATAAATGAATAGTTGAATAAGGAGAGATCAACTTGATGTCACTTGCTTTATTTCATATGCTCAACATGTTTCGGATGTTAATACATCCATCCTCAGGAGCTTGCGACTTACTTGTTGAGTTATATCATGGGTTGTATTGCTCTGGTTCGATGTGTGTTGGTGTTACTAAGCACTAAGTGTTTCAGCCTGCATTCGGATACCACACCACCCCAACCAAACCACAACGTAACACCAACATACATCGAATCAGAGCAATACAACCCATGAAATAACTTAACAAATAAGCCGCAAGCTCCTGAGGATGGATGTACTAACATCCGAAACCTGTTGAGCATTAAATAATGAAATAAAAAAGCAAGTGACATCAAGTTGTTCTCTCCTTATTCAATTATCAACATAATGCACGGTCCAATAAACATAAGATGCATAACTGAATGTTAAATTCTTTAGATAAAAGCTGATACAAAATAGCAGAACACTCCTCTGAATAAAAGGTTTACAAACTGGAAAGTGGCGCGAAGAATTTTTACATAATAATTCGTTCGGCATAAATGATAATTTAGCGTGTAACAACACAAACATTGCACAAACGTGACTAGATAAAAGGAGGAAACATCTAGAAAACATATATTAAAAGAAAGCAGGTGAAAGGAAAGCAATCTCTGTGCAGGCCTGGACGGGCCCTGAAGGTTCCACGAGGTTAAGACTCCCAGATTTCAAGACAATTGGCACATGAAGGTGGTAAGTTTGTCAGCCTTATGGACCGGCCGCCTTTACCCCCCAGGAAATATTCCTGGTACTCATTTCTGTTAGACGCTGAGTCAACCGCAGGGCCACAGTGCGGTCGGAAGGATTTTATCAATGAAAAATTACAATGACACAATCGGGAATCGAACCAGCGATCTTCACATCTATTAAAAACTTAATACAAATGCGGGAACAAAACCTGTAACACTTCCTTAAGAAGTGGTTAAATAGAAAGCACAAATATAGAAATAGGATGGTAGCACATAGTGGATATTAGTATTACTGGCGGCGGCGGCGGTGACGGTGTTTTTGTTGTTGTTGTTGTTGGTGTTGGTGGTGGTTATGGTGATAGTAATTCCATTTTATAATATTGTTCTGTGTTATCAAAAGACCGATGGTTTATAAAATATACCTGTAGGTAATAATGAGTTACCTTGATTAAAGTTGTTCACAGACGGCGCGTCGGATTAGTAGGCATAGCTACACATATTGACCGTAGATCAGATGACCCCAGAATGTCCACATCGAGCCACACATCGACACGAGCTATAAGCTAAACCCATCGCCAAGTAATGACCACGAGGTCGTAAAAGGCTGTTATACGGTTGTGTGACCCATACGGGGCTTGTTAAGTGCTGACCGGAGAATGTGTTAGATACTCCTGCAATGCGTCTCCAGACACAAACACAAACTCACACGTCACATAACTCAGCTCTTAACATAGGTCAATAATTCTGTCACGCTGGGAGCGCTAGCAAAATTTTATGTGTATTCTGATATTTGACAATATGAAGTTTCTAAAATAAAATGCTTGACGTAATTTGCTCCACTGTCACTCTTGTATACAACTCAGAGACCACTAAAACATATTCACAGGACCTGAAAATTGTAATTTTGTAGGGTTTTCATGTTGTAGCACTCCATAATGCGTTCTACGAAAAAATCCAGTCGTATATTAAATTTTTATAAAAATCCAACTAGATGCAACAGTATGCAGTCTGATTTATTTTACTACAAAATCACTGTACATATTTTGGGTGTCCACCGCACCCATCATCAGGAGTACTAAAAACTGAAACCGCAGCCTCCGGTACAGGTCATAATATCGGTATAGCTACTTCCCTCCAACGTGGCCAAGTCGGGACTGGTTTGTGTGAATCGTGTGGTAAGTATTGATACTATATACATATTACACGATTCGCACAAACCAGTCCCGACTTGGCCACGTTGGAGGGAAGTAGCTATACCGATATTATGACCTGTACCGGAGGCTGCGGTTGCAGTTTTTAGTACTCCTGATGATGGGTGCTGTGACACCCGAAATATGTAAAGTGATTTTGCAGTAAAATAAATCAGACTGCATACTGTTGCATCTAGTTGGATTTTTATGAATATTGAATTACGATGCGCGGAACCATGAGCTTAAAAATCCAGTCATATCTTTTACAGTAATGACAAAGCAACATGGGTGTTTCAGGATACGTTAGTAAAAAGGATGAAAAAATTAGAATAAGTGATAAGTTACGTTAAAACATTTGAGTAGGATTAACGTTGTTACAGGCTGATGCTGTGCATGAGTTGTTAGGGCCAACCTCTAGAATTAGTACTTTGCAATACACTGTAACCGACATGGTAGAATCAACGTTAGGGCACCAAACCAGCAGTAAAATAACTTGTAGAAATTTGAACATAAGAAAGTTCTCCCTAATAAATCACTCACTTAAACAGTTCAAGCAAGAGATTAAGTACTCTTCCTGACATCCATAAACCGCATATTCAGCAACAGAGATTCAGTATCCTTTCTGATATTAAACTGTTCGCAATAGATGTTTAGTATTTCCCTTCTGACATCAACGCAGTTCGCAAGTGAGATTGAGTACTTCCTTTCTGACACCCATGCAATTCACAAGCTAGATTCACTATTCTTTGTCAGTGGCGTACCGAGGGGGGAGTTGGGGGGTTCAACCCCCCCCCGAAATTCCGAAGGCCTTCCAAAGTCGTGCCAGACTCAACCCGATTGTGAAAACTGTTAAAAATTGCTGAATTTAGGTCGCCAACACCCTAAGATATTCGGAAAAAGGCAGTAAAATTCTAAAACTACAGCCGGTTCGCAATTGTTTTACATTAGCAATGACAAATAAATTGGCTGTCATCATAAATAGTCTTAAAGTACCAAAAATTAAGAAAATTTTACTATATGGAATGAAATTTCTTGTACCAAATTACAGCTGCCTCCAGAACCCCTGACTAGAGGGCTACCGCCCCCAGATCCCAGTTCTCTCTGTCCTCAACTGAATTTGTTGAATCCCCCTAAGAACAAAATTCCTGGGTACGCCACTGTTCTTTGTTACATTAAGGTACATCACAAGAGAGGCTGGCATTTCTCTTCTGACATCCACGTTGATCGCAAGAGATTTATTTAGCATTTCCTTTCTTACATCTATGCATTTCACATGAAAGTTTCAGTATTCTTTCTTGTACCCATGTAGTTCGCAAGAAAGACTTGGTGTTTCCCTTCTGACATCCACGATGATCGCAAGAAAGATTTAATAATCCCCTTCTGACATCCGTGCTGTTCGTACGGGACATCCGGTATGTTTTATGGCGTTTTTTATGCTTCTTTTTCAGCACTTTTAGAAATTGTCTGAATTACTGACTTCGATTAACCTGCGAACGTCTCTTTCCACAGTTTCTCGAATTCACTTTTCGTCATTATTACCTACCTTTCTACGTTAAAATAATGAACTGATGTAAAGGTTTTTAAGTAAATAATAATGCAATTACTATTAATAACAGAATGAATGCACAAGAAAAGCAAAATCCATCCTGGAAACTAAACAAACGTCCGCTTTTCCATGAACAAATGAACAAAACCTAACTCTTCTGACAGATTCTTCCATGCCTTCAGCAGGTCACTTGAAGCAATGACGCAGCCCTGAATTGCTAAAAGAGGGAATAATATTTTCAATTTACTGCCAAGTGACGGATTGACAGTGTGTTAGTTAGACCAGAAAAAGCCAGGTTCATAATGTGCGGAGATACACGATGCTATGTAAATTAAACACTGGAACTGTTACTATTAATTCGGATGTGGGGTCGAATAGTATGACTTTATGGCGAACCCACAGGAAGCATGTATTAAAGGGACACCTCCCTGCATACCTTATGGATATCAAGTTCTTTTTATCACAACTTTGCTAGTCACTTAGACGGTTGCGCTTGGAAACACCAGAGCCTGTCAAGTGTTCGCAGACAGCAAATTGCTTATGTATGTTCGAGCAGCAGGGTTACTCGTGAGATAACAATTCTAGATGCAGAGCAGACCGCCCCTTTCCGCTCTAAATACTGTACCTTAAAGTACAGCTTTTAGAGCCTGTTTTTAAACATATGTGGTCGTGTGGATTGTGACAAAATACAGTTTGGTTGCTGGGCACCAACGTGTCAGTTGCCATCAAGTATTTGCGCGCAAAATACAGTTTTTAGAGCCTGATTTTAAACATATGTGGTCATGTGGATTGTGACAAAATGCAGTTTGGTTGCTGGGCACCAACGTGTCAGTTGCCATCAAGTATTTGCGCGCAAAATACAGTTTTTAGAGCCTGATTTTAAACATATGTGGTCATGTGGATTG
>Ga0123352_10018220_pt1 | contig 11197 bp, 7 predicted proteins | sample TergutLab28metaG_FD_89700 | JGI IMG/M metagenome (GOLD analysis project Ga0123352, IMG submission 89700) | Labiotermes labralis P1 segment gut microbial communities from Petit-Saut dam, French Guiana - Lab288 P1 | ecosystem: Host-associated > Arthropoda: Insects > Digestive system > Gut ... | reverse complement strand
GTGTACAGTGCACAGTGCAGAGTGAGACTGTTATTGGTGTGTGTACAGTGCACAGTGCAGAGTGAGACTGTTATTGGTGTGTGTACAGTGCACAGTGCAGAGTGAGTCTGTTATTGGTGTGTGCACAGTGCAGAGTGAGACTGTTATTGGTGTGTGTACAGTGCACAGTGAGACTGTTAATGGTGTGTGTACAGTGCACAGTGAAACTGTTATTGGTGTGTGTACAGTGCACAGTGCAGAGTGAGACTGTTATTGGTGTGTGCACAGTGCAGAGTGAGACTGTTATTGGTGTGTGTACAGTGCACAGTGCAGAATGAGACAGTCTCACTCTGCAATGTACACTGTACACATTGACTGAATAAATATGCAGCCACACAACCGAACTGATTCATAACGACATTCTTAACTAAATATTTTCATAATTATAACTTTAGCAAAGCACAACAATAAGCTCCCTGACGATGGTTGTTAAACCGAAACATGTAGGAACATTTTAATGTAAATTTTAATGTAAGTTATGATAATTTTCTAGAGCAATCTAATTGTGCATTCAGTTGGACAAATAAAAGACGTACAAATTAAAACATGACAAACCTTATTACCATAAAAAAATGCAACATTTGAAAGGAGGCATCTGAGTTAATGTTTGACTTTAAATAGACTGAAATGCTGCGGTGTTGTACTTCCTTATCTCTTGATTCAGAATTGAGCACGACTGAACCCATGTGAGGTGATTTGAATAGTAAGGGGTCCACTATAAAAAAAAACAAGGGGTGAGAGTAGGCACCCCAAAATTCATGAAGATATCCCCCCAAAAATGGATGAGTATTAACCTTTGGATTTGGCACTAAATGCCAAATGGGACATGCAGGAGACCATAATTTAAATGTGTACTGCATAAGGATGTGGGCTGGGTAGCTCAGTCGGTATAGCGACTGGCTACAAGCTGGACGGGCCAGGGATCGAATCCCAGTGGTGACGAGATTTTCCGCACCTGTCCAGGCCTGCCCTGGGGCCCACCCAGCCTCCTGTACAATGAGTACCAGGTCTTTCCCGGGGGTAAAGAGCAGCCAGGGCGTGACGCTGACCCCTCACCCCCTTCTAGTGCCATGGTGAAGAAAGAATAGAGCTATACCTCTACTCCCTCTATGGGCCGTACGGCCTGTACAGAGCCTCAGTGCCTGTACAAGGGTGCACTTTACCTTTACTGCATAAGGATGGCCTTCAAATGCCCATCATCTATACATGATGTATGGCATTTGGAGCATCACACTGCATGATGGGTATAACTCGCACTGCACCGAAGCTTTTATACAATTTACTTCATGTTAGCTTATCATGTCCGCTACACCGCTCAGTTAACTGCCTACAAGCACAGCAGAGCAGCAGTGTGAAGTGGCCAATGTTAGTTCTCCTTTAAATTAAGTATCCTGCAACATTTGGTCCAGAAATGAATGTTCATGACTATAAACATACATCATTGACCGTAACAGATGCATGTCTGTTGCCTCTTCTAAATGGTCAGTGGTTACAGGGCATTGTACTTCTGTCCAATCCACCCTACAGACATTTCAGCATCAATGAATATGAACTCATTTCAGACTTACTGATCTTGTATCAAAATCTGAGGTTCTCAAGGCAATGACTAAAAAAGACTGCTGTCTTCCAAAACAATTAACCTGGTAGATCACAAATATTTCAAACGAACACACCAGCTCCACCTTCATAACAGAGGGATATATGCTACTCTGATGATGGACATAGCAGACTAGTAGTAGTAGTAGTAGTAGTAGTAGTAGCTGTTCCTTCTGGTCGCAAGCGACTCCTGGCAATCCTGTTGTATTTTCTTAGCAAGAAGTACTGGGTCATGCTTTCCCTTATTTATTTTCTACCAGTCTACATCACATCAAATCACACAAGATGAAAATCCTCTTCTACACACTCCAAAGCACACACCAACCAAAATTAAAAAAAAAAATATTTTCACTATTTTAAGTAACATTTGACAATGCATTAAGCTAATCTGATAAGGAGATGAAACCAACAACTGCACATAAACATTTAGGAGTATTATATTATAAACACAGTAAGCCTCCTACATGTACATGTACATTTTCACATTTGCTTCAGTTCACACTTGCTATCCACAACACCCCAATTCTCTGTTTAATAAATGTAAGCAACACACATTTAATTTGTATAAAAAAATTTTAAATAACCTTTTGAACTTTCAAAAGCAACAGTACAACATAGATAAGTAACAGGGCAAAACACTGTACCAACCAATTTCAGATCAAAGCTAAATTAATTTAACAGAATAACATTACTTCACTTACCTCATGGTATTAAAACCCCCAATCCCAAGGCTCATCCCTGTAAATCAGATACCTAACTCTCAGGTAGTGGAACCACACAATTCAGTGTCACCAACATCTAAGCCTCGCACAGGATGTACTCAGCAGCAATTCAACCACCTTCCATGTTTAAGAATAATTCTGAGATAACACATTTTCACATTATCCTCCCACTGCTTTCTAAACATTTTTCATAAACTTACAACACATGAAATACATGTGAACATCCTGTGACAATATGCAGCTTCAATAAATTTGTATTCATATATGAAGCTCAGGAAACATTCTCGTGTTTTTTAAGTAACAGATGCAGATAGTTTGGAACATATCGTTTTTACTTGGGTCAAAATCTAACACGTAAACAGAAGATGTGAAAAGAATGCTCACACAGTATCAAACAAAAGTTGACGGCTGAATAAGAAGCAATACTTCTGCGTAGCAAAATCCCTCTCAGAAATAAAAGGCACTGGTCCAATACAAAAATAATCTGAATGATGACATTAGTTGTAAACCACAACTTCAGTAAAATATGCAACATTTACATGAAACTATATCAAAGATAAAGCTAAATAATGAAAATATGATGGTAAATACAATAATTTTTTTCATGTCCTGGACATCCTTGAAGGTTACACAGACATGTAATGTGTATGTGTTTAAGTAAATACTTCGCAAATTCAGAAAATAACTATGTATTACATTTATCAGTTACAGGACAGAACTGTGCTGGAATGAAGACATCTCTCAATTTTAACTTTGTTACTGTCAAACGTTATATAACTGGACGAATGTAATTTTATGTTAGGTGTACGCTTATATTTGTCCAATTTCTTTCACAACCCACTTGCAGCCCACATATACCTCACAAACTGCAAATTACATTGTTAGAAAATTACGTTTCACCAACTACTCCGGTCATACACGGTCCATACGTGCGGTGTATGCCTATATATATATACTGGCTTAACCTTGTATCTTATAAGACTGACATCCCTCGCCATTCACAAGACGTGTTTATTAATTGTCACATTTGCTTGCACACTACACATGGCCGATAAATAGAAACACACTACTTTTTCCTAAAAACAAATAGCTTAATGGTCACTTCTTGAGTACTGTTTACACTATCTACTCACAATTTAAGGGCTTGTGATTCGGTTCCAGATGGGTCTTGAGCTTCCATACTAGCTCCCAGGAGCGTGGCTGTTTCTCTAAATAGTGTAGCTACCTGCATTGAGAGATATGTCCTTTTAGTTTTTCGGAATTTAGTACTTAAATGCTTCAAAACTGCTTATTTCTGACGAACATAACACTCCTCCTGCATAATGGCCGTCCATTTAAATATGGCTAACCAAACGAGCATCGAAACCTCACCCTTTCAAAATAGTGAGCTCTTCTGCGATTGGTTAGCCGTTTCGAAGCTCAAAAATCAATATGTGCTATATTCCGCTTTTGGACTACTGCCGTTAATGTTTATAAATAATCATCGACAAAATTATTCTCTCCACACCAAATGTTAGCAAGCTGAGACGAGGGTGAAAAATATGGCTTGTTGGACGTAAAACTTCGAGTATATGCTTACACTAAGTGAGGAGCAACTCGGCTGTACAATGTGATCTGGCTGTCACAATTGTGAACATCTGTAGATGCGTGCAATGTTCCAACACAGCATGATCACGTCTCCGAATAACAGGGACTGCTCTGGTCCCTCGTTTCTCACGATTATCCCCATTTGACTATGTACAGAGAACAAGATTATACAAAGTAATGCACCAGGTATTAATAATGGCTGTAAAACATAGCATATTCCCCGTGGTAGTCGGCCTAATTAACAATCCTTCCAAAAGTGCTATTATTGCACTCGCCAAATACAACAAAAATACCCAAATATCGTAATTCTCACCAACCTTGACTTCAGGTGGTCTTTGAAACTAATGGTTGGATAATTTTGGGATAACAGAACCGTCACTAGTATTCAACGCTGAAGAGTGCATTTTTGGCCCAGGAGTGACAGATGGAATAAAAGAGAAATTTTTCCAGGCCCTTCAGCGAAAAAGGGGCGAAAAAGAACATGAAATCCAAGGAAAGGATGAAGACATATCCCTAATTGAGATATATAATTCTTTTATGTCGACGGATGCACTTTCGGTCCTACGCAAAGCACCGAAAAATAAAAGTATTACTAAACAAGCAAATTATATACAGGACTACATACAGTGAGAAGCAATGGACGATCGGTTCTATTCAACAGGGACCGGGAACTCTTGGCATGGGAGTATAAAGGCGGGGCATGTGACCACTCACCTCCATCTAGTGCCAAGGTTACGAATGAGTGGAGCTATACCTGTTCTCCCCCTATATGCTCTCACTGCGTTTGCAGGGATAATTTTATCTTTATTTTTTTTTTTACTGGAAACAAAGCAGGGTCAATTGCCAACAGTGTTCTTCTAGAAAAGCTGTGACACAAAAGACGTATTCGCTTTCTACTCACATAATCTGCACACTGATTTATACAACGAAGACTCCTGACATATTTCACACAGATCGTAAAAACAGAATGCAACTGAACTTCTTGAAATAATTCTAGGCATGTTACATCCGTGTTATATTTCAAAGATTAACAGCATTCAGAGCGTAGTGGCACAGAACAAGAGTATGTGAAACTACTCGTCAATGTTTTCAAAATGGCGGCGTTGGGATGTGTATGTTTGGTTTGATGACGACTGTTTAGAAATAGACCGTGTAACATTTGAGGTTTCTCAAACTAAGAGAACCTCAAATTTTTAATCTCGCAGAGATGAAATCGTATCTGAGTCTTGTAGGTGACAGGGATGTGTGAAAAAGTTGCAGTGCTGGAGCGTGTACCAATGGGGAATGCCTAGTGCAGCGGTAGTATCAAACAAATTTGCATCTGACATGCCGTTATCACGCACACGTTCCTTGCTTGCCAACATTAATGGGGCACCATCCAACACCCCAAGTGAGACATATCTGTCTCACATAACGGAAAACAGTAACCATCTGCCACCGCTGAAGACAGGCCAGGAACTTCTTGCCCTCCAAGTATCAACTTTACAGATACCAAATCAGCCTAACACTGTGAATCAATCTTTGCCTTTAGTCAATTCTGCTGCTTCTGATGGAACGAATAGTCCAATTCAAAATAAAAATGGCTCATCAAAACCAAAGACCATGGTTGCTACTCCTGATCAAGTAATGAAATTGTATATGAACAAGCTCACACCGTATGAACAACATGAAATTTTTAGCTATCCTCAAATCTATTTTATTGGTGCAAATGCAAAAAAGAGGCCCGGAATCGTAGGGACTGCGAACAACTGCGGATATGACAATGAACAGGGCTCATATGTTCATATACCACATGATCATGTGGCATACAGGTATGAGGTTTTGAAAGTGATTGGCAAAGGAAGTTTTGGACAGGTGGTAAAGGCGTATGACCATAAAAACCATGAACATGTAGCTCTGAAAATGGTGCGGAATGAGAAGAGGTTTCACCGACAAGCACAGGAAGAAATCCGAATTTTAGAACACCTAAGAAAACAGGATAAGGATAATACAATGAACATCATTCATATGTATGATAGTTTTACATTCCGAAATCATATGTGCATAACTTTTGAACTGTTATCGATAAACCTGTATGAACTAATTAAGAAGAACAAATTCCAAGGGTTTAGTCTGCAATTGGTGCGAAAATTTTCCCACTCACTCCTGCAGTGTTTGGATGCCTTGTACAAGAATAAAATTATTCACTGTGACATGAAACCTGAGAATGTCCTGCTCAAGCAACAGGGTAGGAGTGGCATAAAGGTATGTATAGTTTCAAAGAAGTGCAGTGTAAGCAGCAGTTATAATAAAGCATATCATTTTAAAAACACCATAATTTTTGTACATCCACAACTGTTGGTTATATCATATACATGCATCATAAGATACTGTGTGGAAATGTCTTGCCAGGGTTACTAACACAGGTTCAGAAGTTACCTGCTGGATTTTTTTTTATGAGGTTACATTTTCTTAAACATTATATATATTGGAAAAATGTAAAAGATGGTTTAATCACAATGTTTCTGTAGATTTCCATATACACACCTCTCATGGTGTGATCTGTCTAACCAGTTCATTGATTCAAGCTCAATCACACCCCAGTATCTGTAATATTACTGTTCAGCAGATGCTATGTTCTGCTGTTTGAATTGGCCCCCTAGACCCATACCCTGCATCTTCTCTCCACTGCACATTTCACATAACCCCCCAAAAAGCAGTGAGGCATCAAACCTAATGACCTACCTTAACTCCCCACTTGCCCTGGGAAATCTCTAGATTTCACAGCACTCAACCAACCAGATGCACAGTGTTCTTCCTTCAGTTTTTATATTCTGTTATCATACTGAGTATTCCTACATGTTTCAATCCACAAGGGATTCGGTTATGTTTAGACTTAAAACGTCTTTGTATATGAAGTTATAGAAACTTCTGTCAGTTTAAGTAAATATATATAACGTGTTCAGGCCATGAAAAAAGGAGCCGTTGTAGATGGTATAAGTATGTTTGAAAAAAAATAGGTATGGTACATCAGAGTATATTATAACCTCATTTCATGTTGGTTTACTTTAAAAAATTTAGAGTTTAGAAGTAATGAAAGGATATGTTCATCATGTCCTGGTGTATTGGTGTGGTGTCATCACCAAAGAATATGATTACCATCATAAATGCAGATGATACACTAAGTATGGAAAATGAAGTCACATATGTGTGTGTGTGTGTCTACGCTGTTGAAGGAACTTGTAAATGTGTACTTCCTGAGGCATTATTGTCATTTACGCTACTCTTTGTAATTTCTTCGTACTGCTTCTTCAGAATTTTAATTTTGCACCTGTTTTTCATTTGTATGTCACTTTTTGGCATTTCTTTTTCTATCTCTTTCACATATAAATAAAATCAGAATATGAAGTAATGGTCTATAGTAATCTTGCCCCATCTGACAATGAATAAACATCTATTGTAGGAGGATATATTCCAGCCTTATTTAAATGCTAATTATGACGGGTGGAAACCTGGCTGGACAAATTGAATTATACGTATTTCCTAATCCTTATATTCTTGAGACCATACACACTCAGTTGCCATAATCACACACAGAGAATGTAACGTGGTTCATTTTAAAGTACATTCTGTCCTACAAGTATGTTGACTTTTACACCCATAAAGAAATTGCATGTAAGGAATACCTGAAATTTCCTTTTCACTGTAATTTGTTTCATACCTCGTCTCAGTGTTTGAACTGGAAAATCTTAACAATTGGCATGGTAAGGAAAAATCTGTACACCTTTAATTTAGTGTAGTTTTATCAACTGGAAGGCTTCAGTTTTTGTTTTTGTATCAACTGGAATGATTTTCTGGTCCCATTCAAGCACTGCCTCATTTCAGAATTATTAAACATTCTGTACTTGTTGAAGTGAAGTGAAGTTTCACAGGTACGGGTCAAACAATGGCAGTCTAATGGTTATGTGTGTAAAGCACTGGAAATATATGGGCCGTGTAGCTCAGTCGGTATAGCAACTGAGCTACGGGCTGGACAGTCCGGGATCGAATCCCAGTGGGGACGAGATTTTCCGCCTGTCCAGACCGGCCCTGAGGCCCACCCATCCTCCTGTACAATGGGTACCGGGTCTTTCCCAGGGTAAAGGTGCGGCCGGGGCGTGCTGCTGACCACTCACACCCTTCTAGTGCCCCTGTCTTGGAAGAGTAGAGCTATACGTGTACCTACCCTCTGGGCCACACCGGGCCTGTAACGGGATCACTTTACCTTTACCTTTTTACTGGAAATATACTGTTAAGTGTAAGCAGTTTCAAGTAACATGTAAAGCAACGTAGAGTTTCTGTACCTTAAAAATCAGCCACAGTATCTTCATGTGAAACATACTTTTGAGTGACATGCATGTCACAGTCATTATTTGATCATACCATCAGAAAAAAGAAAACTCCTCTACAATGACACGTTAATGTTACAGGTAATCGATTTTGGGTCCAGTTGTTACGAACATCAGCGTATTTACACTTACATCCAGTCCCGGTTTTATCGTGCTCCAGAAGTTATACTGGGAGCACGTTACGGCATGCCTATAGATATGTGGAGTTTGGGATGTATTTTGGCAGAACTCCTTACTGGTTTCCCACCACTGCCAGGTGAAGATGAAGGGGACCAACTAGCCTGCATCATAGAGTTGTTAGGAATGCCACCACAGAAACTTCTGGACTTATCAAAACGATCAAAGAATTTCATTAGTTCAAAAGGATATCCACGATACTGCACAGCCACCACTTTACCTGATGGAACGACGGTGTTGGGCGGGGGACTGTCTCGAAGAGGCAAGACACGGGGTCCTCCAGGTTCCAAAGAGCTCAAACGAGCTCTCAAAGGCTGTGATGACCCTCTGTTTTTGGATTTCATTCGGAGGTGTTTAGAATGGGATCCAGATGTAAGGATGACACCAGCCGCAGCTTTACGACACGCGTGGCTTAGGAGACGACTTCCAAGACCCCCTGCGGACAAAAGTGACACTCAGTCTTCTGGTCTCCGTACGTCGTCATCTTCATCCAGAAATTCAAGCAAAACTACCACCATTGGAAGTGGTGGTTTAAGCACCAACAAACTCCGAGTTCAGCTTTCTGATGATCGAGCAAGCACAGTTCATTCACGCCATTCTCATCACTCGACCAAATTACCTCAAATCCCCACCAACACATAACCGTTCACTCCGCTTCCAGATATGTTTATCAGCGCCATGTTGTAAAGTGTTCTGAAGCATTAGAGGTTGTATGCATTTGATCAGAGGTGGCCAAAGTGTAGCTTCCAGGTAATTTAGACATGGCTCAAATTCTCCGAAAAACTCACCATTTTTACCTTGCATTATTTTAATTATAATTATTTGATTGGACTCTCTTTGTCCCAGATCTTTGTTATACAGTTTTACCATGAGTTCTGTGCATTACACTGCCTGAAAGAGTTTTACTTATCTCAATAAGTATATGCATTTCATTTATGTTAAGCATTACTGATGTTATTAGTTGTACACATCTGTCAGTCAGGAGTTTATCCTTGACACTTCAGATGGTGGGCAGCTGATGGATCGACCATGTGCGAACAAAACCACGTGGAAGGTTGCCACATTTAGACCTACTGCTAGGAATCAGGAACCACGTCATCAGTACTGCCACTCAACAATGAATGTCACTACAAAATACACATCTTTACCAATTTTAATTCTGTGATAATTTTCACCAACGACACTTTCCACTCAACCAGTCTGTGTGATTAATATGACAGACCCTTCAGAACACGTGCATTTACATCTCGCTGTATGTTGATGACATTTCTAACGCATGATACGATCAGCATGCACCGTCCAGCTGAAAGTCAATTGTTCCCTAATTCCACAGTTTATGTATTGAACAGATACATAAATATTACTTTTATATACAGCGTGCCAGATGAATGTGATTGTTCAAAGCGTTTTACCATTAGAAGGTCCCAAAATCTTGCAGTTTTATATCTTTCCATTCCATGTGAATTAGTACGTCTCACTGCACTCTGTCCTTAGAATTTCCACTGCCCACTCAAGTGCCAGAATAATGCCACAGAACTGGCTGTCATTCATGACCAAGCGTCCGCATACGCCATTGGTATCGTCTCTCTAAGCCCCTCACTATAAATGTGGGGTGTATTGCGGGAAATAGGAATAACAGTGTTCATTTGACAAAATTTTTGATGGGCATGAATACAATTCTTTCGTCACTGATGTATATACACCGCCTATGGCTCCTTACAAGAACAGCTTGAGCATCTTGGTTGTTTTGTGTTGTTACCTTTTTTTATAAGACAACTCCTTACATATTCTTTATGCTGTCATTTTATTATGCCCTAGAAGATAATTATTTCACCTAGCAACTGTTGGTTTCCACTTCCTATCGGCCAATTCATCATACTAATGTAGCTCGCTCGGCCAACCGCCCCACCATGAGTTGAGTTGTGTTATTTTCTGTGTGGAATATTATTCATATTATTACAGAATGAAAGCAAAAACTTTCTTTGATGCGACCAGGTACTATCAAACACTCGGCTGCTGTACGTACTGCATACAATGTTTTTCGTATTAGCAAGGCCATTTCTGACGTTCCACTCCAGTGAATGAGGTTTACAAGCATACAGTTTGGTAAATTTTGTTTATGGCGTATTTAATTAACCTTTAGACGCCTAACGTCAACTATAGTGGTCGTACCGCACCGCTAACCTGTAAAGTTGCATTTTATATATTTATTCAACAATTATAGGTACTGAATATTTTAAACATGGTATATACTCTACGTTTTTTTCTCTTCAAAATGCAGTTTGTTTCATAATTCTAAATTATTTGGTTCCTGTGTTATTCACATTTTATATACAGGGTGTGCCAAAATTTAAAAAATAATTCCGGCGCCAAAAGTTTAAATACCCCAGTTCATGGATGTTTTACGGGTATTTAAATTTTCTATCCTGAAAGGAAGTATTACATTTTGAACTGCAGATGGTACGTTACAACCAGTTACTTAGAAACCTATATACAGACAGCTTTGTTGCATGATACTTCTCCAAACAAGAACTTTTAGAACAGTGGACAAGCAAAATTTGAAAATGGATTTTGTCTCAGTGTGCTTCTTTTGGACCGCCTCTGTGGTCTAGTGGTCAGAGTTTCTGGCTACAGATACAGAGGTCCCGGGTTCGATCCCCGGCGCTACCAGATTTTCTGAGTAGTAGTGGGTCTGGAACGGGGTCCACT
>Ga0123352_10018219_pt1 | contig 11197 bp, 4 predicted proteins | sample TergutLab28metaG_FD_89700 | JGI IMG/M metagenome (GOLD analysis project Ga0123352, IMG submission 89700) | Labiotermes labralis P1 segment gut microbial communities from Petit-Saut dam, French Guiana - Lab288 P1 | ecosystem: Host-associated > Arthropoda: Insects > Digestive system > Gut ... | reverse complement strand
TTTTTCATTGACATAATCCTTCCTATCGCACTATGGCCCTGGGGTCGACTCAGCCTCTAACAGAAATGAGTACCAGGTGTATTTCCTGGGTGTAAAGGGGGCCGGTGCGTATGGCTGACAACCTTACCACCATCCTGGGCCACTGTCACGTAATCTGGGAACCTTAACTTCCTGGAACCCTCTGGGCACCTCGGGCCTGTAATGGGACTGCTTTACTTAATTACTTACTTTATTTACTTACCTACGTACTTACTTACTTACTTGCTTACTTGCTTGCTTGCTTGCTTACTTTCTTACTTTCTTACCAACTGACCAACTTTCTTGCCAACTTACTCACCACCTTACTTACTTACTTACTTACTTACTTACTTACTTAATTACTTACTTGCTTACTTGCTAACTTACTTACTTACTTCCTTGCTTGCTTGCTTAATTATTTACGTGCTTGCTTACTTACTTACTTACCAACTTGCTTACTGCAATTGAATTGTCAGTCGCTGACTGTATCTCTACACTAGAACAGAAAAAAACAAATAAGAATAAATATACACAAGTGAAACAATACACAAAACACAGTACAAACAATACAAAACACAATAAATACAAGTCTTATAAATATTTTCCCTGTAATATTCCCTTCTATGTTCTTCATGCGCTTCGCCTCCTTTTCCAGTTTTGTTGCATGAACAGTAGGAATTGCCGACTTGGAGTCCTAAACGTTCAAGCCCATTAGTATCATAATGTGACCATAAGCAATAAACTGGCCTGCAACATGTTCATGAAATCCTTATGCGTAACAGCATTCTCTACTGTGGAACGTTCTTGCTTCAGAAGAGCAAGTAGGTAGATGTGGCATCATGTAGCACGGATGCTTGTGGAACGAGTATGGCAGTTTATCATTATCATAATTTCCATATATTCTCTGTCGTCAGGTAGATAGATAGATGCGTGGCTAGCCCATGGCAGACCACAGTCAAGATCCATATAGCTGTACTTCAAGAACTCAACCTGCCCTCGCCTGCAGGTATTAATTACAGTATCCAGACAGTAGCTCTGGGAGACTTCTTCTTCTTCTTTTTTTTTTTTTTGCCCCCAAATATGTCGGGCGTATGTTGGGTTCACGGGAAGTTATTGCTCGCGCAGGACACGCGAACAGTTTGTGTAAGTTGCTTCTGTGGATTCTACACCCACGGGATGTTACTGGACTTCGTCGGGTTCTATGTCTGTGTACCCTGTAATTTTAATGTTCGTGTTTCCGTATAGGAAGGTTAAGAATCGGTTTAAATGACATAAAACATTAGTGGATATTGAGGACGTTACCAAGTGGAAAACTTGCTGCAGGTCACAATGAAATAGTCCCACACTACAAACACTTTTTTAATTGTAAGAAGCTACATGTTTCGGCTGTACGAAACAGCCATCAACAGGATTCACTTTTCAGAAATATACAAAGGAAATGGCTATTTCAGCTGAAATGTTTTGCTTTTTAGACTTAATTCCTCAGTAGTGGAAGGATTAAAACTGGTTTTCAAAACGAGGGCCTGGGGATATGTTTAGACCTAAGAGAACTTGAATATAAAATACTCTTAATGTCTTACGTAATGAGGAGTTACATACCACGTAGTTTGAATTTTCATTTAATATTTTAAGGGCGAATGAATGAAAACGTGTTAAGCTGACAGGAAACTTATTTTGTACGAAGAAATTGCAATTTCGTATAATTAATTGACCTACAAAGCTCAGAAAACTTAGAACACACAGGTCCAAGTCTAGACAGTATGATATGTCACCATTTACACATTCAGTTACATGTATGCCATACAGAACTATAATTCTACGTGTATTTTATTGGCAAGACTGATCTCTCAATCCGAGAGAAAACAAACTCTTAAGATTCGTGTTGACAGGGGGCGTAGAAGGTTATTTAAACCTCGTACAGTAACTGAAGTGAGAAATGACTGAGCTAACTACATAAATACAAGTCGAACAGTTGTCTTTCTTCAAGTGGTTTTTTTTTACAAAGACTCCACTGAAGAAAAAGGCAGAGCGCGCTAGGGTGGTAGCACTGTGTACAATATTTTGATTTTAAGACGTCTTAGCTATTGAGGGTCCACTTGGCACACTTTTCTTGTAGTTTGGAGGCATTAATATTGTTTACCTTAGATAGACATGTTTTGAAAATGCTAAATGAAGAACATGTCTGACACAATATTTTATCTGTACACGGTGACGAGTCCTTGAGTCCCGTAAAAGCGGGAAGGTTCTTTAACATTCACGTTTTTTTACGTTATAACACCCTGTATAAAAGTAATTAGTTACCGGATTTTCAGAGAAGCCTGTGACTGCGATCGAACCGTAGAATAAGTAACTCTCACCTCCTTCCGATTTTTTTCTCAGTTCAGAGTTATGCTAGCCGTCACATTCGAACTGAACCTATACAGGTGGGCTTCATGAAAGAAACTGTGATTAGTTATCAGTTTACACTCAACGCCACCCTTCAGTGGATCTTAGATTTTTCTGATCTACATAATAACAAGCTAGAAATTGATTTATACCTTATACAGTGACCTGACCTACACTGCACAGTACAAAAATATGTTTTATAATGTGATTATCTCTCTCTCTCTCTATATATATATATATATATATATATATATATATATATATATATATATATATAATACAGAGAGAGTCTCTCACTAGAGGCCCCAAACTATTTTCTATAAAAAATTATGTAATTGAGATAATGACTTGAAAATTTATGTACACATACCGGGAACGATGCAAAACAAGACCTGCTCATAATCGATGCTGAAACTGATCTCCTTTCACATCCAAGCACACTTGAATGCGTTTCTCCAAATTCTGGAATACTTTTCCCAAAGTGTCGACGTTGACGGCTTCAATCTCTCGGCGTATAGCGTCTATGAGTTGTTCGATTGTGCGGGGTGTATTTTTGTACACTTTGTCCTTCAATAGGCCCCAAAGAAAGAAGTCGGCAGGCGTTAGATCGGCTTACCCTTGTCTCTAACTTTTTAACCAATTTCTGGATGCAGCACTTCGATGGTGCACGTCTTTCACCAAATTCCGTTCAAAATGCCGTCTGGCTTGCTTTAAATGAACCTGTTTGCCAGTATTTACGAACGAGAAACCCGCGCTGTTCGACTGTATACATAGACAATAGTTTGGGGCCTCTAGCGAGAGACTCACCCTGTATAAAAATGTTTATTTACGACAAGGTTTTTTTGTGTGAAAAGGGTGGATAAAAGTAATCACCCATATTAAATATTCGTAATTAAAACTAAACACATATACATAAGGGAAAATGCTAATTTGTTTGAAAATTCCCACCATGTTTGGAGCCAAGGAAACTCATAGTGATTTGTTAATACAAAGAAATGGTTTGCACAAAGAATTGTTTAGCAGCATTCAGTATATACATTAATTAAAAAGCCGCCTTTCGTAAAATAGTGTTTTATATTATGCTTCTTCTTAAAGGAAGAAAGAGAAGAGTGAGAGAGAGAGAAAGGGAAACAATAGAGACATCAAGTTGGTTTGACAGGATTTAACGTAGTATCGACTATTTTGGTTACCACTTCGTCAAGTACCAACTTAACTTCATACCTAAGATCAAAGTTCCCACTTGAAAACAAGTCTTGGACACCATCTTGAGACCTCGTTACATGGGCGGAAGAAATGTCAAGATAATGCCATTAAGAGTATGGTGGGCAGTCGACCAGTTACCGTGGCGTTCGAGAATGAGTGATGTATGTATCATGGACATGAGCGCTTACCGATTATTATTCTATTACAGTGCACTTTAAATCGTTCTTTTCTTCTACTTCGTTTTAAGATATTTATTGCTCGAAACGATGTGCGCTACTGCGGGTGTAGGGCGCAACAATTCAGCCCTCGAACACAGAGAAATATTCAAAATAAATACATAATCAGTTTATCGGATCTCAGTGCTACGTTGCACATTGTGACGCAGGAAGAGAATAGCAGGTACAGACCGTGTCATATTTTGAATTAAAAAAACGAGATTGTGCCGTCCGTCGCGCCTCAAGTATTCCGTGTGTTGTTCTTTATCAGTATGTTCTGTCAGTTTAAAGGTCAATCAATCCCATCACAGGCCTGGACAGGCCCTGAGGGTTCCAGGAGGATGAGGCTGCCAGGTTTCAAGACAATCGGCACATGAAGGTGGTAAGGTTGTCAGCCCCACGCACCGGCTGCCTTTACCCCCAGAAAATATTCCTGGTACTCATTTCTGTTAGAGGCTGAGTCAACTCCAGGGCCATAGTGCGAGTCGGAAGGATTATGTCATGAAAAATCCCATTGACAACATCGGGAATCGAACCCGAGACCTTCCGGCTTGTAGCGCAGTGCGTTCCCTTCTGTCAGTGTGATTTGTCTAATTTAAAGAAGGAGTATTTGATAGAAGTTATAAAGCCTGCTTTCCTATTTAACAATTCCACTGCCATAAATCTTGCATTGTTGAGGCCATGCGCACATAAGGTAAGGCATAAATTGAATTCATCTCATGGGCTAGCATGCTAGGTTCGTGTGTGAATGAATTCTGGTAGGCTCTTAGGTGTGTGGCATCCTGTTGTGCTTCGTGTACACAGTGAAAAGAAACTTTGAAGGTCTAAGACTGAAGACAGATTGCTTGCTAATAAATATGTTTTGACAGAATAGAAATTTCTTTTGTTTATAAATTCTAGCAGGCTCAGATTTCCTTATATTATCATCATTTTTACCATTATAATAACTTAGGGGTTAGTACAGCAAATTTTTCCTAGCTGAAATTCTTTTAATTGCTGAAAAAGATTTCCTACGGGAATTGTAGGTATGTTGATGATGCGTGTTCATGTCAAATTGTATGTCTTGATGATGCGTGTTCATGTCAAATTGTATGTCTTGATGATGCGTGTTCGTATCACATTGTGTGTGTTGCTGATGCGTGTTCATATCTAATTTTATCTTGATGATGCGTGTTCATATCACATTGTATGTGTTGATGATGCGTGTTCATATCAAATAGTATGTACTGATGATGCGTGTTCATATCACATTGTATGTGTTGCTGATGCGTGTTCATATAAAATTGTATGTCTTGATTATGCGTGTTCATATCACATTGTATGTGTTGCTGATGCATGTTCATATCAAATTTTATTTCTTGATGATGCGTGTTCATATCACATTTTATGTGTTGCTGATGCGTGTTCATATCAAATTGTATGTCTTGATGATGCGTGTTCATATCACAGTTTATGTGTTGCTGATACGTATTCATATCAAATTGTATGTCTTGATGATGCGTGTTCATATCAAATTGTGTGTATTGATGATGTGTGTTCATATCAGATTGTATGTATGTAAGGATGGAAGAGAGAACACGGAATGCGATGCTGGATAGACTATACAAGACTGCAGTTTATACTTCTCGACACATAACATTAGGGTGGTCAAATTCGAAACGGATGAGATCAAAGACTCATATTTTCTAAATAGGAGAATTAAAAATGCTTACGTGGTAATATTTCGACCGGAAAATATCTCCAGAACCGTACTATTCAGTACATGTAAGCGTTGGAGAGGATAGAGCAGAACATGCGTTAACTGGATTAGTACGGCGTAGGATGTAGGCCAGTGGCTGGCTGTTGTGAACATGGTGATGAACCTTCGGAATTTTAAAAGATGCGTGAATTTCTTAAGAATCTGAGAAGATATTAGCTTCTCAAGAAGGACTTTGCTCCGCTGTGTTATTTAGCGTACTGCTGTGCTGCGTTGTGATTTACAGTTCCTGACTATAAAAGAATGGACAATATGATGATTCCGTTTGTGTTTCACCTACCATGGTTATTGTCTGTATCGATACTGTGTACTGTCGACTGGAGTTTGTGCTTCTTTTCTCCAGAGCTATATCAGTTCATGGAAGTAAGACGGACTACACACGTTCATAAAGCATCCGCAGCAACCAACTTGCATCCTAGTCTCATGACCCGTTAGACTGCTTTTAACGTGTTTAACCCTGTGTTTTTTTCCACGACTTTGGTGCGTGTGCACATTCCACCGCTGTTTGTTACTCTCAGAGCTTAGAATTATGACCGGATGTGAGTGTTTTACGTAACTTGCCACAGGATTAATGATCCTGTTAGGAAATGGTGCGTTGGATTTAGATGACTCTGTTTCGAGATAATTTCATTGGTTTTTGAACTTCTGTTGAAAATTTCAGTAGGTATGTCAATGAATTAATGCGCTCTTATGTCATCCCAGCAGATTATCTTAGCGGGATCTCTTCTCAGTTTATTCGAGCGAATGCCGGAAATGTAACATATAAAGGGTCAGGACGGCCCTCTTAGAAGTTCTTTGTGGCTCTTAATCTTAGTAAATAACAAACTTAATGCACAAAATCTTGTTTTATAATAAGTTTGTCGTATGCCTCTACATGTTTCGAGCACTATGTGCTCATCATTAGGAGGTCAAAATTGTATTATACAGCATCCGGTATCATCACACTGAAATAAGTGAGTGGTCTAAAATTACTAAAATACAATTCTATAAATATAAGCACATAGTAGTAAAATTTATGTGTGAATTTTTCGGGTGTGATTACTGTATATTACTTACTACAATCGTGTTATGTTTTGTAGAGGTTACGATCATCCGGTTGTTAGACTTATTAAAAAGGCACTATGTCTAATTTACATTTATGTTTACTGAGTCTATCTAGTCATAAAATCGTAATTACTAAGCTTATACTGAGATGCACGGTCAGCAAAACATAAAAAATTCCTTGTTGCTGTTTGAAGACCTTTTGATGCGGTGCTTGGATTAGCGACAAATCTACATTTATTTCAAGGAAACTGTTTCTAGTTAAGTCCATTTTATGTGTCCCTGGCTGTACGGAAAGCTTCTTAACTCACGTCCACATAATCACGCCAGTTGTAGCTTCACCGTCCATGTCTAACGCTACCCCGTTATTAAATAGCATTAGACTATCCGCTCGCCGTACTGGTCTACTGGAATTCATCCCACGAACATCCTACTGAATCCTTATTTTCACTTCGTAAACTCTTATACTCGAGGTCCCCACACCCTCACCATTTGTGAAGGATTAACAAGAGTTCTCTGCCCCTGGCCAACCCTTCGTACACTTCTAATAGCCACTATGTAATATAGTCAAGTAATGAGAAAGTATTTCTTCTAAAATTCCCCCTAGCTTACTACAAGGCACTTCTGTTTTTTTTTAGGACTGGTTAAAATTAGTTCCTGAACACCACAGCTGATTCTTGAAGACTGGACTATCACGTAGAATGGAGGGAAACAATTACACTCTCGATGCGTACATAAGGAGTTATTTGATGATTTGGATGGCTAATATTTTTATACCATTTTAGGTTAAAAAATGCCACACCTGTAAAATTTTAAAAGCAGTATATCAACTTTAGTTTGCAAGAAAGAGTAAGTACTATAGAAATTTGCGTCACTCTGAACTGCATTATTCGGACTAAAGAAGTACAGAATTTACATGAGCAGTTTGTAGCTACTCAACTTCCCTATACAATTCGTGTGTTTTATGAAACCTGAACTTTCGTATTTACAAAATTTTACCCCTTGTTAGATGCGTATAATATCGCGGAAGATGTACGAAAAACTGAATAAGATGGTAGCTGCCAGTAGTGAACTGTTGTGAATACGGTAATTAATTTTTGGGATTCCACGTAAAGAGGACAATTGAGTAGCTGATAACTATCACCTTCTCAGGAAAGATTCTGCTGTGTGGACTGTTTTATTAGACATGCGAAGTAGACAAGGAACTCGGCTGACACTTCTTGTGTCTACAACTTATACCTTAACATAAGCTTGTTTCTTCCGTTAATATGTTTGCAGTTGATGGTTTTGGTCCAACTGCCTGATATACAAGGAAGGTTCGAGAACTGCAATAACAATTGTACTTCCGATAAATTTATTTTGACACAGATGTATAAACGGCACATGGGTTGAAGATCTCCACGTAGCCACCATTAACATTTAAGCATTTGCCCCAATATGAGTCCAAAATATGTCTCGCAACATAGAAGAAGCTAATATAAATTGTAGGCGGGAAGTAACAGCTTGTTTCACGTCGGCGTCTGCTGCAATTCGCTTGTCAGCAAGGCCTTTCTTAAGGGGTCTAAAGAGATGGAAATCATTGAGATGCATACTGACAGTCGGACTTGTAACTGGTTACGGCAGCACGACTGGCAGTATCGCTCCCTGTGACTCCCAACTCTTTAGGGCTTTATTAAGAAACACCTGGTTGGCAAGCAGTTTGTAACAGACGCCGATGTGAAGTATGCTGTAACAACTTAAGCCGGAATACAATTCTTGGGCCCGCGGTGGGTAAAGTTAAGTTAAAGCTATCTCTATACAGGCCTAGACAGGCCCTTAGGGCGCATGAAGGTTGTCATTTTTTTTATAGCAGGCCATGGTGAGGGATTAAGTCAATGAAAAATCTGAATGACCCAATCGGGAGTCGAACCCGCGACCTTCCGGTTTGTAGGGTAGTGCCTCAACCACCTGCGCTACCCCGTACCCCCGCTGCCACGCTGGAACAAATGCTAAAATGTCAGTGGTGACTAGATGGAAGTCTGATGTATGCCAAGTGACATGTGTATGTTGTAGTTCTAGACATTATAGTGTTTGTTACTTTGTTGTGTGAAAACACCCATATATATATATATATATACGACCTCAAACTGTATGTGTTCACTTCTTGCCCATTTTACAAATTACTCTTGACATGTTCATTTTACCTTTTCTTTCTTCCAGTCTTTCCTTCTGACTTTCTTTGTGTAGATCTGCATGCTGAATGGCTCTGTAAGTGTTATGAAATCAAGAGTTCTGTTTCGTGCCACGCGGAAGCGATAAATGTCAAGTTAATCTTAGCTGATGTAATGTTAACCAACAAAATGCACTTTTTGAATTAATGTGATAAATCAGTCTTCTTGTTTTCTGCATTGTAACCATCCGTTTGACTTGCCCGACTTCGGTTACAACTATGTGTAGCTCGTCGTAAGCACAGATCCCTCTCAAGGAATATACAAGGGAATTAGAAGCCGCTTTGTCCTTTCAGTGCTCCTTATTCACTGATGTTCCAGCACCACAACATTTGGTTCCAGCACTAACAACATTTGGTTGCTAGTTGTTTATCTAACATTCACAGCTGCGAACAGCGTACGTCTCCGCACAACTGACTACCTCCTAAGCCTTAGTGATGGAGATACCAACAGTGAACAATTGCCCATAGCCGACATCGCAAACAGAGAATCAATTCATGTGTGTTAGGGGGAACTCAACAGTCTCATTCACATAGCCTGGCAAGTGCACGTGTGCACACCAACCAAACTTTACCTCTTCTCTTTCAATATATAAACTAGCCAACGCTCGCGACGACCAGTTTATCTCCTCACCTTCTTGGTTGCCTAGTCCGAGATTTGAACTACGGACCCTGGCCGGTTACAGCATGTACCACATAAGGCTGCGTGTACAATATAGTCTTCCTGGAGATGAGCATAAGATGTTCGAAACATGCAGAAGACAAGAAGAATTGAATTAAAACATTAATTTAAAAAGTGCATTGTGTTGGTTAACATTACATGATTGTATCACAATGCAAGGCACAAAAATCGTACAGTTAAACTGAACTGTATGAGTGGCTAGGACATTATTGATACAGGCAAAAATGAAACGTGTCAAGAAGTAATTCTGTAGTTAAGAAAAGTAGTGAATTGACCTTGAATTGTTCAATTATCTGGGTTGTCAAATACAACTGCACAACAGGTGTGACAACTTTTAATTACTTCCTGCCACTCAGCTCTACTTCTGATAGGACAGGTAGCGGAGACAGTGGAAAAAGTTACGTATTGCTTATTAACTTCGTGTAAGTTACTGAAGGATGGAGACTCTAAATGTTCGCAAGGTTATTTGTAGGGTACCAGTATCCGGTTCTATTGGAGCAAGAGTATTTTTCATTTGCTCCATAGTTCCATATAAATTGTAGGGAAAATTAATTCATTACGCTGTGCAAATCAAATACTTGGTACAATGAAATAAACAAGCAACTAGATGCAACAATAACGGATTATTAATTATTTCACTCAGCTCAACATTTTTCGGACGATAATTTCGCCCATCCTCAGGAGCACTAGACTGTGTTTACAGCTTGTGGTACAATGCACCGACGATGCTGCCTGCAGGCAGTTGTTGTTTATTGTTGTTGGTTGTTTATTTCACTGTATCAGTGATGCACGGTCACACTAACATCAAATCCTTGGTTTTCGTGAAGTATTTTATAGAGGGTTAGTCTGTCCTGTCTTTTATCTGAATATAAATTCTGTCGCCTTTCCTGAAATTTTCGAACACATAACTTATACGTTCGCAGGAAGCGCGACTTAAAACTGTGAGATCGTTGCATTATTTTCTTGCAGAATTATACTTACAAATTTTCTTCGATAATTGTGGGGGCCATTTCCAGTACGTCATACAACTTTTATGACTGGCAATAAATTGGATTATAGATTCTTCCTTTAACATCTTTATCCTTTGACAAATCTTTTTTTATATAGAAATTCAGCACAATGTATTTGCATATTTGCAGAAATTTATATAGAAATTTTATATAGCAATTTTGCATATTTGCAGACGTTTTATATAGAAATTTTGCATATTTGTAGAAATTTTATGTAGAAATTTTATATGGAATTTTTATATAGAAATTTTGCATATTTGCAGAAATTTATTTAGAAATTGTATATAGAAATTTTGCATATTTGCAGAAATTTTAATCGATAAATTTCATGCTCCAAGTGTAACAAGTTTGTCAACAATAGCCACGATTTCCCGTTGAAAGTTCTATAGACTTAATGCCTTATTAATTTGCTAAACATAAACATATTACCTGTATCCTAAGAAGACACAGAAGTTGTATTAACCGCTATTAAGAATTTAATGCCGAAAGTTCTAAACATATGCTCCTATCTCATAGCTAAAATCTGGGGCAAAATATTAAATGTAGAACCAATAAATTTACTAGAACATAAAAAAGCCTCCGCACGACCACAACGCCACAACCTCCCCCACACCCCACACCCCACCCCCCACCCCCACCGCCCCTTCCACAAAATAGAGTTAACGTCTAGTTTATATTTCA